>Ga0209726_10000162_pt1 | contig 135362 bp, 141 predicted proteins | sample Subgrocontami54m_FD_187453 | JGI IMG/M metagenome (GOLD analysis project Ga0209726, IMG submission 187453) | Subsurface groundwater microbial communities from S. Glens Falls, New York, USA - GMW46 contaminated, 5.4 m (SPAdes) (version 3) | ecosystem: Environmental > Aquatic > Deep subsurface...
ACCGACACTGTGGCTAAGTAGTTGATTCTGTGTGGCACGGTACCGAAGGTCTCCACTACACGGTGGCGGGTTCCGCAGTCGTTTCTCGAACCTGCTTGGCGGTGATTCTCGGTGGCGGCTGCTTGGGCAGTGTCAGCCGGAGTTGCTCGAGCAGCATGCGGTGTTCGGGCTCGGTGGGTGTAGCGCGAGAACACCAGTTCGCGCCCGTCGGTGGTGGGGATGCACACGTAGCATCTTCATCGTCTTGAACTTGGCAAGCACCCCGCGGGGTGTGACAGGGCAGGAAAAAGCGGCACTTGGCCGCGCTCAGCTCTCGCGCATGATGCGCCAGTACTGCCACTTCATGGTCACTGTCGCACCGGCGATGATGGCGAAAAATACCAGGACGGAGCCGATTGCCAGGGTCGACAGACCAGACACGCCCTGACCGATGGTGCAGCCCAGGGCGAGCACGCCGCCGAATCCCATCAGGGCGCCGCCGGCGACATGGTTCACCAGATCCCCGGCATCGCGAAAACCTTCGATGCGAAAACTTTTCGTCGCCAGCGCGTAGGCGAGGGAACCGGCAAACACCCCCAGCACCGAAGCGATCCCCAGAGTGACCACCCGGCTCTTGTCGCTCCACAGCATCAGCAACTCCAGCAGATAGGCCTGCGGCGCAACAAAAGAGAATGACTCCATCCGGCCGCTGTTGGTTGCGACAAAGCGCTCTTCCAGGGTTTGCGGGTCCTCGGCAAGATAGCCGAGGTGGCCGCTCAGGTACCAGCCGCCCACCACCACCAGCCCGACCACGACTCCGCCCAGAATGTGATCGAAGGTGCGGAATTCCCGCGACTTGAAAACGAACACGAGCAACCCCCCGCCTGCCACCGCGGCGAGCACGGCCAGCATTGTCCTGCGATCGATGCTCCAGGCGCGGGCGAGCACCGACGGCAGGTCCTGACCGGTCGCAAGTGTGATGGCTACCGGGTCGATCGCGCCGGCGCGGAACACGCCCAGTATGCCTTTCAGGGTCATGTATGCGGCCAGGGCGAGCATGAGGAACACGATGAACGATTTGAGGTTGCCGGCGCCCAGACGGATCAGCGTTTTGCTGCCGCAGCCGGAGCCGAGCACCATCCCGACGCCGAACAGGAACCCTCCGACGAGATAGGAAAGCCAGGTGAGGTTCGGCGAGGTGTACAGGGCTTTTGACAGGTCCACCTGTCCGGTCAGCGACAACGCGCTGGCGCCGATGATGGCCACGGCGATGGCGAGCAGCCACATCCGCATGCGGTTCCAGTCGCCCATATTCACCACATCCGACACCGCGCCCATGGTGCAGAAATTGGTGCGGTTGCCCACGGCGCCGAAAACGAAGGCAAGCGCAAATGCGCCCCATACAACGATGGGCGCCAGGGCGGCCGGATTGGCTTTGGTCACGGGCGCTTGCGTACAGCGACTGCGGTCCCGGCTGCTACGGTCTGCGCGCCAGCCGCTGCTTCGCCTGCTCCGCCGCCTGGCTGCCCGGGTACTGGGTGACCAGAATGCGCAGGGTTTCGCGTGCCGCTTTCTGATCGCCCAGTTCCGCCTGCGAACTGGCGATGTTCAGCAGCGCATCGGACGCCTTGGCATTGTCCGGCCAGGAACTGATCACCTTCTGCTGCGCGGCGATGGCGGTCTTGTAATCGCGCAGCGCGTAATAGGCATTGCCGATCCAGTACTGCGCCGAGGGAACCAGCGGACTGTTGGAAAAATTCGCCATGAAGCCCTGGAAGCCGGCGATCGCGGACTGGTAATTGCCGACCTTGAACTGGTTGAGCGCCGCTTCGTAGCTTTGCTTTTCCGCCGTCCCGTCGCGCTCGCCCTGCGACATCTTTTCCTGGATCTGGGTCTGCGCATGGGCGATCTGCGCCTGGGACTGCTCCAGCTTGCGCAACCGGTTGTCCAGATCGACGTACAGATCCTTTTGCCGCCGCTCGAGGTTCTCCGACTGGTTCACCAGCACTTCGATCTGGCCGCGAAGTTTCCCCATGTCCTGCTTGAGGCCGTCGATGAGATTCGCCAGATCGACCAGCGCCCGCCGGTCCTGCACCGCCGCCTCGATGCGGCCGAAGCGTTCATCCAGCATGCGCTGATTGTTCTGCATCTCGCGCTTGATCTCGACGATCTGCCGGCGCGCCTCATCGTCATCGAACAGGCCGGCTCGCGCCGGGGGCGAGGAGAGCAGCGGCGATAACGCCAGCAACGCGGCTATTAACCGCGTTGCCGTTCCCAGCCGCGGCGCGGCCCCGCGGCAGCGCTGGACAAGCAGGTCCTGCTGCCCGGGACGGCGCGGCAGGCGGCGAGTTGAGAGCATCATCCGGCCGCGCTCAGAACTCGCCGCCATAGAGCAGATCGCTGCGGCGGTTCTGTGCGTAGTCGGCCTCGCTGCTGCCGCTGGCGCGCGGCTTTTCTTCGCCCAGGCTCACCGCCTCGATCCGGTCCTCGGGCGCACCCAGCAGCACCAGCATGCGCCGCGCCGCCTCGGCGCGGCGCTGGCCGAGCGCCAGGTTGTACTCGCGGCTGCCGCGCTCATCGGTGTTGCCCTGGATCAGCATCCTTGCGGTGCGGTTCGCCGACAGGTACTTGGCATGCGCCTGCAGCATGGGGCGATACTCTTCCTTGATGACATCGCTGTCGTATTCATAAAAAATCGATCGCTTCGACAGCACGTTGCTCGGATCCTTGAGCGGATCGAGGGGGACGCCGCGCGATGGTCCGGGCGGCGGCACGACGCGCGGCTGTGCCGGGGGCGTGCCCTGCGTGCCCGGCGGCGGCACCGGCTGCGGCGTGCGGTCCTCAACGGCTGGTTTACCGTCCTCGGCGATCGGATCGCTGCTGCAGCCGAACAGGAGCGCGACCGAAAGGGCCATTGCCAACGTGATCTGTTTTTTCATTTTCAGTTTTCCTTTTTTGTCCGGTGTCGCGTGCCAGCGGGGGCGATTCTGCGGGTAATCCTGTCCGGTAATCCTGGTGGCGCTTGCAATGGGCAGTTCATTGGGCCAGATACGGACCCCACGCCGGTTCCCGAACGTCGGCTGCCTGTATCGTCAGCCGCTGTTTCACCCGGCCGTCGGCCGAGACCGCCGCCAGCACGCCTCGCCCGCCCAGTTCGGTGGCATAAAGAATGAGCCGGCCATTGGGCGCGAAGCTCGGCGACTCGTCGCGCTGGGTGTCGGTTACCACCTGCGTCTGTTTGCTCGCAAGATCCATCACCGTGACCTGAAAGCGGCCGCCTTCGCGCGCCACGTACGCCAGCGTCTTGCCGTCGGGACTGGGACGCGGCGACACATTGTAACTGCCATTGAAGGTAATGCGTGTGGGCTCGCCGCCCGAGGACGGCATGCGATAAATCTGCGGCGACCCGCCGCGGTCGGAAGTGAAGTAGAGGCTTTGACCGTCGGGCGAGAAGGACGGTTCCGTGTCCACCGCCGTGCTCTGGGTGATGCGCCGGGTATTGCTGCCATCGGCATTCATCAGGAAGATCTGCGAACCGCCCTCGCGCGACAGCACCACCGCCAGTTGCTTGCCGTCTGGCGACCAGGCCGGGGCGCTGTTGGATCCCTTGAAGTTGGCCACCGGCTGGCGCCGGCTTGTGGTGAGCGAGTGCACGTACACCACCGGCTTTTTCGCCTCGAACGACACATAGGCGATGCGCGTCCCGTCCGGCGCCCAGGCCGGAGAGATGATGGGCTCGCGCGAAGCAAGCGCCACCTGCGCGCCCTGTCCGTCGGCGTCGGCAACGCGCAGCTCGAAGCGCCCGTCCTGCTTCACCACGTAGGCCACCTTGGTGCTGAACACGCCGCGCTCGCCTGTCAGTTTCTCGTAGATGAAATCGGCAATGCGGTGCGCGGTAACGCGAATTTGCGAGGCGTTGAGCGTGTACGCAAAGCCGCCCAGTTGGGTCTGCTTGGGTACGTCGAGCAGCCGGAAACGCACTTCGAAGCGCCCGTCCGGCAGCGGCTGTACTGAACCGATCAACATCGCGTCGGCGCTGCGATTGCGCCACTCGGCAAAGTTCACCTGCGCCGGTTCGGTTGGCGCCGGGTTCACGCCGCCGGCGTACAAGGTTCTGAAGCGGCCGCTGCGGTTGAGGTCCGCCTCGACGATCTCGGTGATGCTTTGCGGCAACCGGCTCTCGCCGGCCATTTGCAGCACCGCGATGGGGATCTGACTGCCGCCGCCGCCGGTGATCTCAATGGTGAGCTGCGCGCGGGCCACGCCCGCATGCGTGGCAATGCAGGCGAGCATCCATCCGGCAGCGACAAGCTGCAGTATTCGTTTCATGCGGACTCCGAGTATACCCGCAACGGCAGGGGACATCGCCGGCCGGTTATCGATCAGAAAGCCCCTCAGGCGGGGCCTCGGCGTAAAGCCTGGTTCGCCTGCGCGCTCCTGGATTTTTCGCAATACGCTGCTCCCGCTGGGATGGATAGGATGGCGTCAAGTTCCCGCGGTTCTACGGATCCAGAGGCCGGAATGTCAGCCGCAGCTCCCGTTGAAACTGCTCCGGCCGGTCCGGCCGGGGCAGCGGCGAGGATTTCAGGATGGCACGTTCCACCGCGTCATCGTAAGTCCGGTAGCCGCTGGATTTGCCGAGTCGCACCGACAGGATTTCGCCGGTAGGCAACTGCACCACCTCGAACACCGCCTCGGGATTGCCGCTCATCTCGGGCGGCAGCACGATGTTCGAGCGGATTTTGCTGCGGATGCGCGCGGCGTAGCCGGGGTCAATCGAGGCCGCCGCCGGTTTGCTGAACTGTCTCAATGTTTCCTGTTTCTCACGATCGCGCTGCACCGATTCCATCTCGCGCGCCAGTTGCTCGCGGATGTCCCTGCTGCGATCGAGATCCAGTTTCGGTTCCGGCTTGGGCTTGGGCTCGGGCTCGGGCTTGGGCGTGGGCTTGATCGCAGGTTCTTTCTTCGGCGCTGCCTTCTGGGTCGCGATATCCGGTTTTTGCGGCACAGGTTCGGGCTTTGCTTCGGGCTTGGGTTCGGGCTTGGGTTCGGGCTTCGGCACGGGCTTGGGTTCGGGTTTCGCTTCGATCCTGGGCTCGGGCCTGATTTCCGGCTTGGGCTCCGGGCGCGCCGGTTCGGCGATCGGCGCCGGCGGCAGGTCCCATAACTCGACCACCACCGCCTCGGGATGCTTGGACTGCCAGCGCACGCCGAAGAACAGCACCACCGCGAATGCCACATGGACCGCGACCGCAAGCACCGCCGAGGCCGTTGTGCCCGGTTCGCGCCGCCCGCCCGCGCGTCCGGTCATGGCGTCGTTCATGGTGAGGGTGCTCACGCCGGCAACGATCCCGCGCTCAAGGCGCTGCCGGCTTCACCAGCAGACCCACGCGGCGAATGTTCTGGCGCTGCAGCTCGTCCATCACTTTCAGCACCGCCTCATAGCGGACGTCCTTGTCGGCGGCGATCACCACCGGCTGCTCCGGATTGGATTTCTGTTTTTCCCGCAACGCGCGCACCAGTTCCGCCGTTGACACGGCGCGCTCCTGCGATTGCCCTTTCCCGCTCGCGCCGCGTTCGCGCAGCAACATCGATTGGTCGGCGCGGATCACCACCTCGAGCGGCGCGGCAGGGCTCTGCGAGGACTTGCCGACACTGGGCAGCTCGACCATGGCCGGCGTCACCAGCGGCGCGGTCACCATGAAGATCACCAGCAGCACCAGCATCACATCGATATAGGGCACGACGTTGATCTGGTTCATCAGTTTGCGTGGTCTCATCGGCGCATTGTCAGAGAGGTAATTTCACGGATGATTTTCGCCGGTGCAGTTGCTGCGCGTCCTCACTTTGCGCATTTCACTTTGCGCATTTCACTTGCGCATTTCACTTGCGCATTTCACTTGGAATGCGCCTGACGCTGCAGGATATTGGAAAACTCCTCCATGAAGCTCTCGAAGCGCACCGCCAGCCGGTCCACGTCGTGCGAAAAACGGTTGTAGGCGACCACCGCCGGAATGGCTGCGAACAGGCCGATCGCCGTCGCGATCAGCGCCTCGGCAATGCCCGGCGCCACCGATGCCAGAGTGGCCTGGCTGACGTTTGCCAGGCCGCGGAATGCGTGCATGATGCCCCACACGGTGCCAAGCAGGCCGACGTACGGGCTCACCGAGCCCACCGAGGCGAGGAAGGCGAGGTGTGCTTCGAGCTGATCCATTTCGCGCTGGCAGGTCGCGCGCATGGCGCGGCGCGCCCCATCCACCATCACCCCGGGTTCGGCGCCGCGCTGGCTTTTCAGTTTCACGTATTCGCGAAAGCCCGCCTCGAATATGCGCTCCAGCCCGCCGGTTGAATGACGGTGATTGACCGCGCTTTGAAACAGCGCATTCAGATCGGCGCCTCCCCAGAAATCGCGTTCGAACTGCTCGGTCTGGGTGCGCGCGCGGTTGATCGCGAACATCTTCCTGAAGATGTAAAACCAGGACGTGAACGACACGATGAGGAGCAGCGCCATCACGCATTGCACGACGACACTCGCGTTCCAGATGAGCGACAGGATCGACAGGTCGGAGGAGATCGTCATGGGGTGCCTTCCAGCTTTTTCCGGATTGCCCCGGGGAGTGCCATCAGCTTGTGATTTTGCGCCTCGACGCGGGCAAGCGTCAGTTCGGCGCTGGCCGGCGTTTCGCCGCTGCGCCCGATCCGCTGCCGGAACACCGGGCGCGCTTTGCCGATTCTTGCCACCTGCGCCGCTACCTCCAGCGCATCGTGCAGCAGCGCCAGCCTATGGTAGGCGATTTGCGCCGAATGCACTACGAACAAGACCTTGTCGCGGCCCTGGTTCCCGTCGATGCTTTCGTTTGCGTCGATACGGCGCTTTGTACTACGCCTGGCCCCGCCGCGACTACCTTGCGTGTTCATTCTTTGAACAGTTCGTCCGAATCCGCGCCTGAAACGGCGCCTGAATCCGAACGCCGCGGCGCGACAAGCCCGAAGTGCCGGTACGAAGTCACGGTCGCGATTCGCCCGCGCGGCGTGCGCTGCAGATAGCCCTGCTGGATGAGATACGGCTCGAGCACGTCTTCGATGGTGTCGGCTTCCTCGCCGATCGCGGCCGCGAGACTGTCCAGCCCCACCGGGCCGCCGGCGAATTTCTCGATCACCGCCAGCAGCAGCTTGCGGTCCATGACGTCCAGGCCGAGCACATCGACGTCGAGCATGAGCAACGCGGCGTCGGCCACTTCACGGCTGATATCGCCCTCGGCTTTCACTTGCGCAAAATCGCGCACCCGCCGCAGCAGCCGGTTGGCGATGCGCGGCGTGCCGCGGGCGCGCCGCGCGATCTCCAGCGCGCCCTCATCGGTGATGAACACCTCGAGCAGCGACGCGGAACGGTTGACGATGCGCGCCAGTTCCTCGTTGTTGTAGAACTCCAGCCGCGCCACGATGCCGAAGCGGTCGCGCAGCGGGTTGGTCAGCATGCCGGCCCGCGTCGTCGCCCCGATCAGGGTGAAGGGCGGCAGATCGAGTTTCACCGAGCGCGCCGCCGGCCCCTCGCCGATGAGGATGTCGATCTGGTAATCCTCCAGCGCCGGGTAGAGAATTTCCTCCACCACCGGCGAGAGCCGGTGGATCTCGTCGATGAACAGCACGTCGTTCGGCTCAAGATTGGTGAGTATCGCGGCGAGATCGCCCGGGCGCTCCAGCACCGGCCCGGAGGTGTGGCGCAGATTCACGCCCATCTCCCGCGAAATGATGTGCGCCAGGGTTGTCTTGCCCAGCCCGGGCGGACCGAACAGCAGCACGTGATCGAGCGCTTCCTTGCGCTTGCGCGCCGCTTCGATGAAGATCGACAGCTGGCCGCGAATTTTTTCCTGGCCGACGTATTCGCCCAGCGATTTGGGCCGCAGCGCCCGTTCCAGCGCCTCTTCGTGCGGCGAAACCGGATCGGCCGCGATCAGCCGGTCATGTTCGATGGCCATGGCGCACCGTCCCGTGTCGCGGCGCGGCGGCGAACCAGATCAGGGACTGCGCGCGCCAATATTCTTGAAGATTGTTCTTCCAAAGTGCCCGAACGACGGAATTCAATGGAATATTGATTTCGATAATTGATATAAATCATGCGGCACCGCAGGCGCCTTTCGATGTGATGGATTTGGTCCTGTCACGCTTTGGCGAGGAACTTCAGCGCCTGGCGGATGCCGTCCGACACCGACAGTCCGTCGGGCAGTTGCTTCACCACGCCAAGCGCTTCTTTTTCACTGTAGCCCAGAGCGAGCAGGGCATGCGTAATATCGCTGGACGCCGGTTTGGCGCGGTTCACCGCGACCCCCGCGGGGAGGCCCGTACCCAGCTTGTCCTTCAGTTCGAGCAGCAGCCGCTCCGCCGTTTTTCGGCCGATACCGGGGATCTTCACCAGGCGGCCGGGTTCCTGCGCCGCGATCGCGTCGATCAGTTCCGCGACCGACATCCCGGACAGCACGGCAAGGGCGATGCGCGCCCCCACGCCGCTGATCTTGATCAGCTGGCGGAAGGCGCGACGCTCAAGTTCGCTGCCAAAGCCGTAGAGCAGGTGGGCGTCCTCGCGCACCACCAGGTGCGTGAGGAGAATCACCTGCTCGCCGCTGGCGGGCAGGTTGTAGAAGGTGCTCATCGGCACTTCGATTTCGTAGCCGACCCCCGCGGCATCGATGAGAATCTGCGGCGGATTCTTCTCCAGCAGGGTGCCGGACAGGCGGCCGATCATGCGCGGCCGATCATGGCGGATCAATCACGCGCCCGCTCATACGAGCCGGCCGTTCTTCATGCGCAATCCGGTGGTCAGGATCCGTCCCAGCCCCTGTCCGGCATGCGCGTGGCAGATGGCGCAGGCCAGCGCGTCGGCCGCATCCGCACTCGGCCTGCCCGGCAGCGCGAGCAGCCGTTTCACCATTTCCTGCACCTGCTCCTTGCCCGCCTTGCCATGGCCGACCACCGCCTGCTTCACCTGCAGCGCGGTGTATTCGGCGACCGACAGCCCGGCATCCACCGCGGCGCAGATCGCCGTGCCGCGCGCCTGCCCGAGCAACAAGGTAGATTGCGGATTGACGTTGACGAATACTTTTTCCACCGCCACCTGCTGCGGGGCATGCGCGGCGATCAAGTCGCGCAGGCCTTCGAGAATCACCCTGAGACGCTCGGCCAGGGCGGCGGCGTCGGGCGTTTTGACGCAGCCGCTCGCGACGTAAATGAGCTTGCTCCCGGATTTTTCGATGATGCCAAACCCGGTGACGCGCAGGCCCGGGTCGATGCCGAGGATCCTGACCGGCGCACGCGCCACGACCGGGGACTTGAGCAATCCGGCGGTCGCGCCGGAAACCGTCATCGGCGCGCCGCTCATGCCGCGCGACCCCGACGAGCGCGCCGGCCATGGCTCCGCTCAGCCGTCGATGACGGCGTTGCTATAAACATCCTGGACATCATCGATCGATTCGAGGGCATCGAGCAGCTTCTGCATGCGCAGCGCGTCATCGCCGCTCAACACGGTCTCGGTGACGGGCTTCATGATGATCTCGCCGAACTCGGGCTTCATGCCGGCCCTGGTGAGCGCGTCGCGCAGCGGCACGAAATCCCCCGGCGCGCAGATCACTTCGATGGAGCCGTCTTCGTGGGCTATCACATCCTCGCCGCCTGCATCCAGCGCCGCCTCCATCACCTTGTCCTCCGCCAATCCGGGCGCGAAAACGAGCTGGCCGCAATGCTTGAACAGGAACGCCACCGAGCCGTCGGTGCCGAGGTTGCCGCCGTTCTTCGAGAACGCGTGGCGCACGTCGGCCACGGTGCGGGTGCGGTTGTCCGAGAGGCAATCGACGATCACCGCAGCCCCGGCGACGCCGTAACCTTCATAGCGGATCTCTTCGTAGTTGACGCCCTCCAGTTCACCCGAACCGCGCTTGATGGCGCGCTCGATGTTGTCCTTGGGCATGTTGGCGCCGTACGCCTTGTCGATGGCGAGGCGCAGCCGCGGGTTCATGGCCGGATCGCCGCCGCCCATGCGCGAGGCGACCGTGATCTCCTTGATCAGGCGCGTGAACACCTTGCCGCGTTTGGCGTCGGTGGCCGCCTTCTTGTGCTTGATGTTCGCCCACTTCGAATGACCTGCCATGACCCCTCAAAGCCTTGCGTGAGAACGTATAATTCTATCAGGCGATGCCCCGGGCCCGCGGCGGCGTGCGAAGCACTGTCCGGGTGGTGTTTTGGGCCGGCCCTGTGTCCGGCCCGGGCGGCCCGCCAGATTGCGGCGCCCGCCGGCCTTGCCCGGGTCCGGCCACCGCTGTTGTTCCGCAACCACCATAGGCGACCCATGAGCGCACCCCTTTCAATCGCCAAGGCCGGTAACAGGGCGCTTGCGCTGCTGCCGGGCCTGGCCAATCGCCATGGCCTCATCAGCGGCGCCACCGGCACCGGCAAGACCGTCACCCTGCAGGCATTGGCCGAGCGTTTTTCGGCGATAGGCGTGCCGGTGTTCATGGCCGATGTGAAAGGCGACCTCGCCGGCATGGCGCAGCCCGGCACGCTCACGCCCGGGCTGAAGGAGCGTTCGGTTTCCCTGAAAATCAAGCCCCCCGAGTTCGCCGCTTCGCCGGTCGTGTTCTGGGACGTGTTCGGCAAGGCCGGACACCCGACCCGCGCGACGGTTTCCGACATGGGACCGCTGTTGCTTGGCCGGATGCTCAATCTGAACGATACCCAGCAGGGCGTGCTGAGCCTCGCCTTCAGGATCGCGGACGACAATGGGCTGCTGCTGCTCGATCTTAAAGACCTGCGGGCGATGCTCTCGCACGTCGGCGAAAATGCGCGCGACTTCACCACCGGCTACGGCAACATTTCCGCGGCCTCTATCGGCACCATCCAGCGCGGGCTCATCGAGCTGGAGCAGCAGGGCGGCGCGCAATTGCTGGGTGAGCCGGCGCTGGACATCGCCGATCTGATCCAGACCGACAGCCGCGGCCGCGGCGTGATCAATATCCTCGCCGCCGACCAGCTGATGAATTCACCGAAGCTGTATGCGACCTTCCTGCTGTGGCTGCTGTCGGAACTGTTCGAACATCTGCCCGAAGTGGGCGACCCGGACAAGCCCAAGCTCGCGTTCTTTTTCGACGAAGCGCACCTGCTGTTCGACGAAGCGCCGAAGAGCCTGCTGGAAAAGATCGAACAGGTGGTGCGCCTGATCCGCTCCAAGGGCGTGGGCATCTACTTCGTCACGCAGAATCCGCTCGACATCCCCGAGTCGGTGCTCGGCCAGCTGGGCAACCGCGTGCAGCATGCGCTGCGCGCCTTCACCCCGAAGGATCAGAAGGCCGTCAAGGCGGCGGCGCAGACGATGCGCGCCAATCCGAAGCTGGACGTGGAGAAGGCCATCAGCGAACTTGCTGTCGGCGAGGCACTGGTGTCGTTTCTAGACGAGAAGGGCCGGCCGAACGTCGTGGAGCGCGCCTTCATCCTGCCCCCGGCGTCGCGTCTCGGACCGCTGACCAGCGCCGAACGAGAGGCGCTCATCAAAGGCTCGCCCGTGTACGGGCACTATGAACAGGCGGTGGATCGCGAATCGGCGTACGAAAAACTCAAGGGGCGCACGGTGCGGCGCCAGGACGCGGCAGCTGCGCCGGGCGCGGCCAGCCAGTCGCAGAATCAGACGGCGGCCGGCAGCGGTTCAGGGGGCGGCTTCATGGATGCACTGGGCGGCATGCTCGGCGGGCGCACCGGACCGCGCGGCGGACGCGAGGACGGGCTGCTCCAATCGGCGGCAAAAAGTGCCGCGCGCGCCATAGGCTCGCAGATCGGCCGTGAAATCATCCGCGGCGTGCTCGGTTCGGTGTTCGGCGGCGGGCGACGGCGCTAGGGCGCGATGCTGGTGCGGGCGGATGTCATGCTGGTGACGCCAAAGTCCGCCGGATGACAGGCCGACAGGCCGAATGTAATTTACTGGGAGCACGAAATGGATTTAGGCATTGCCGGTAAAGCGGCGCTGGTGTGCGGCGCGAGCAAGGGGCTGGGGCGCGCCTGTGCCACCTCGCTCGCCCGCGAAGGCTGTTCGGTCACCATCGTCGCCCGCAACCGCGAGCAGCTGGAACGGGCCGCCGCGGAAATCCGCGCGCTGACCGGGGCGAACGTCGTCGCGGTCGCGGCCGACATCACCAGCGCCGAAGGCCGCGCCGCCGCGCTCACCGCCTGCCCGGAGCCGGACATCATGATCACCAACGCCGGCGGTCCGCCGCCGGGCGATTTTCGCGACCACACCCGGGAGGACTGGATGCGCGCGCTCAACGCCAACATGCTCACGCCGATCGAACTGATGCGCGCCACGGTGGACGGCATGATCGCGCGCAAATTCGGCCGCATCGTCAACATCACCTCGAGCGCGGTCAAGGCACCGCTGGACAGCCTCGGGCTGTCGAACGGCGCGCGTTCCGGACTCACCGGCTTTGTCGCCGGGCTGTCGCGCGCCACCGTCAGGCACAATGTCACCATCAACAACCTGCTGCCGGGAATCTTCGACACCGACCGGCAGCGCATCACCATGGGCCACTGGGCCAGGGAGCGCGGCATCAGCTTCGATGAAATGCTGGCGCAGCGCGTCGGCCACATCCCGGCGCAGCGCATCGGCGACCCGTTCGAGTTCGGCGAGGCCTGCGCCTACCTGTGCAGCGCGCAGGCGGGCTACATGACCGGCCAGAACATCCTGCTCGACGGCGGCGCGTATCCGGGGGCGTTCTAGCCGATCCGGCAGGTGGCGGGATGAGACGGCGAGACCGGTACGGTCGCGCATTATTATATCAAATAAAATAACGATACATGCCGAATAGGCGCGTTGTTAGGAGCGATAGATAGAACATTCTTCTGAATTATTGTTCTGCTCGAAAGTGCTTCCGCACCCCCTGCCACACCTCCTGGTAGTCCTGCTGCAGTTCAGGCGCCTCCAGCGCGGCGCGGGTCGGCGCGAGAACATAGCGGGTCTCGAACATGAACGCCATGGTGTCCTCGATCTTGTGCGGCGCGAGCGGCGCGCTGGTGGCCCGGTCGAAGGTGCCGCCGTCGGCGCCGTGCGGCGCGAAGCTGTTGTGCAGGCTTGCGCCCCCGGGCAGGAAACCTTCCCTGCGCGCATCGTACTGGCCGCGCACCAGTCCCATGAATTCGCTCATGACGTTGCGGTGATACCAGGGCGGGCGGAAAGTGTCCTCCATCACCAGCCAGCGCGGCGGGAAAATCACGAAATCGATGTTGGCGGTGCCCGGCGTGTCCGATGGCGACGTGAGCACCGTGAAAATCGACGGATCGGGGTGATCGAAACTGGTGGAGCCGATGGTGTTGAAATGCGCCAGATCGTATTTGCAGGGGGTGTAGTTGCCGTGCCAGGCGACCACATCGAGAGGCGAGTGATCGATACGGGCCGACCACAGATTGCCGGCGAATTTCTGCACCCATTCGAAATCGCCGTCGCGATCCTCGTAGGCCGCCTGCGGTACAAGGAAATCGCGCGCGTTGGCAAGGCCGTTCGATCCGATCGGCCCCAGTTCGGGCAGGCGCAGCAGCGCGCCGAAGTTTTCGCAGATGTACCCTCGAACGCCGCCCGCGCCCTCTGCCGCCGCGTCCGGCAATTCGACCCGAAAGCGCACGCCGCGCGGCAGCAGGGCGATCTGGTTCGGCGCCACCTCGATGATGCCCATCTCGGTATGCAGCGCGAGCCGCCCGGTCTGCGGCACGATCAGCATCTCGCCGTCGCTGTTGGAGAAGTAGCGGTTGGTCATGGAGCGGTTGGCGCGATAGACGTGCGCCGCCATGCCGGCCTGCAGCGCCGGCTCGCCGCAGCCGGCCAGCGTGATGAGGCCTTCGAGGAAATCGGTGGGTTCCGCCGGCAAGGCAAACGGATTCCAGCGCAACTGGTTGGGGCCGGGCGGGTTGTCGTTGAACGGTGCGCCGCGCAGCAGCCGGTTATCGATGCGCCGGAAGGCGGCATGCTTCACCGAGGGCCGGATGCGATAAAGCCACGCGCGCCGGTTGGCGGCGCGCGCGCTGGTGAAGGCGGTGCCCGAAAGCACTTCGGTGTACAAGCCGTACGCGACCCGCTGCGGTGAATTTCGCCCCACCGGCAGGGCGCCCGGCAAGGCTTCGGTGGCGAACTCATTGCCGAATCCGCTCATGTATCCGGCGCGCGTTCCGGCGGCAAGGTCGCGGGGGCTGTTCATGCGGCTCTCCCTGCGTTGCGCGGCGCCTGTTGCCGCGGTCGGTGCGTTGCGCCGCCGCCGATGTGCACCGCGCCTTGTGCATCCAGATCGCAGTATGCGCAAAACGCTGCAACCCTCCGGGACGCGGAATGACCATCAGAATTCATCGCTTTTCCCTTATGAATCTAATAGTGAAAACGGCACTGCGCGATCCGCAGCACGCCGGCCTCGATGCGGTAGACCAGGCGATGTTCGCGGGTGATCCGTCGAGACCAGAAACCCCTCAAATCGCGCTTCAGAGGCTCAGGTTTGCCCAGTCCGGCAAACGCATGGCGCTGAATGTCTTCGATCAACGCGTTGATCTTGTCACGCACGCGAACATCGGTACGTGACCAGTAGAGATAATCCTGCCAGGCACCCGGCGCCCAGACTACTCTCACCGGATAAGTTTGTGCCGGCGAGCGCGGCCCGCTTTCAAGTCGCGCACCGCCTTGCCGAGGCGCGCGGCGTTTTTGGGACTGGAAAGCAGGTAGTCGGTTTCGACATAACTGTTGAAGTCATCGAGCGAAATCAGCACCGCGGGTTTGCCGCGCTGACGAGTGATGATCACAGGACGATGGTCGTCGTTGACTTTGTCCATGGTTTCGGCCAGCTTGGCGCGCACAGCGGTATAGGAGATCACATCCATGGCTTACCTGTACAGATTAAAGTACAGGTTAAATATTAGCACAAGCTGCCTTGGCCAGGGATCACCGGCGCCGGTCGAACCGGTTCAATCCTGCGGCTGCAACCCGGCAATCTTTATTGCCCGGCGCCACGTTTCATAGTCGCTGCGCATGATGATGGAGACCTCCTGCGAGAGGCGGCCCGCCGCTTCCATGCCCACCGCCGCCAGCCGCTCGCGTACGTCGGGGGCGCGGCTTGCCTCCAGCAGCGCCCGGCCAATCCGCTCGACCGTTGGGGCGGGCGTCCCGGCCGGCGCATAGAAGCCGAACCATCCGCTTACTTCCAGGGGAAATCCGGATTCCTTCATGGTCGGAATATCCGGCATCAGCGGCGAGCGTTGCGCGCCGAAGGTGGCGAGCAGGCGTACCTTGCCGGCGCGGTGCAGCGGCAGCGCATCGCCGGAGGTCACGACCGAGGCCTGCAACTGGCCGCCGAGCACGTCGATGATCGCCTGGCCCGCGCCTTTGTACGGCACGTACAGCGCGTCTATGCCGGCCGCATCGGCGAACAGCGCCGCAGCCAGGTGCGGAATGGTGCCGGGGGCCGAACCGAAATTGCGGTAGCGCGCCTCGCTCCTGGCGAGCGCCAGGAAATCCGCGACCGATTTCGCGTTGAGCGCGGCGTTGACCACCAGCACGATGTCGACCAGGGCGACCATGGCCACCGGCACAACGTCCTTGAAAGGATCAAAGCGCGGATTCCTGAACGTTTGCGAAACCAGCGTGATCCCCCCGTTGGGCGCGAACAGCAACACCGACCCATCCGCCGGCGCGGCGCGCAGCGCGTCCATCGCGATCAGGCCGCTCGCGCCGACCCGGTTCTCCACGATGACTGGCTGGCCCAGCGCCGCGCGCAATTTGTCGGCGTACAGGCGCGACACCATTTCCACCGCACCGCCGGGGGCAAGCCCGACCAGCACCCGCACCGGTCTTTGTTGCGCGAAGGCGCAGGCCGCCGTCAAGGCAAACAGCACCGCTGCAAAGCAACGTCCGAGCCGGGATGTCACGGCAAGCAGCCTCCGCATCGTCGCTTGCCCCGCGGCGGTTTGCCGCGGCCGATGCATTCCCGCCAGTGGTGGCGGCACCGGATGTTTGCCGGGCCGGGTGCGGGTAACGAGGCATGGATGACTGCGAAAAAAGCAGATGCCGGAGCTGTTTCGGCGCATGAATTACCCTTATACGGTATGTTGCCGGACTCCCTTGGTGCTCGCTGCAGTGCCGGTTCTGCCCGTTTGAGCACGCATCACGATGACCGGGGGAACGCCCCGGTCAATCGTTTCCGTCTCGCGCGTAAAACCATACGAAAGGATACTTATGCCATTGCGCATCGCGATTCCAGACATGATTTCACCTTCCTATTTTCCGGCAATTGCCGCGGTCGAGCTGGGATTCTTCAGGAGGGAAGGTCTGGATGCAACCATCGAGTTGCTCTATCCGGTCACCAAAACCTATGAGGAATTGCGCGACGGCCGGATCGACTTCGCCGGCGGCGCGGCGCACGCGCCGTTGTACGCGTTCCGCGACTGGCAGGGTTGCAGGCTGCTGTGCGCCCTGGCGCAGAACATGTACTGGTTCCTCATCGTGAGGAAAGACCTGGGCGCAAGGCACGGCGATTTGCATGCCCTGAAGGGTCTGCGCATCGGCGCGGCGCCCGGTCCGGTGGACGGCCTGAAACGCATGCTGACCGAAGTCGGCATCGATCCGGCCGAGGTGAACATCGGCCCGGTGCCCGGCGTCGCGGGCACGAACGCGTCGTTCGGCGTGATGGCCGCGAAAGCCCTGGAAGCAGGCAAGCTGGATGGCTTCTGGGCCAACGGCATGGGTGCCGAAGTCGCGGTGCGCAATGGCATCGGCGCCTTGCTGCTCGACGCGCGCCGCGGCGAAGGACCCCCGGGATCGACGCAATACACCTTCCCCGCTCTCGTCACGACGCAAAACCGGCTTGACGACGAACCGAAACAGGTCGCTGCGGCAGTGCGCGCCATCGTTGGCGCGCAACAGGCGCTGCAAGCGGACCCGGCGCTCGCCACCGAGGCTGCAGCGCGGCATTTCCCGGACGCGGAGAAAGGCCTGATCGCCGAGCTGATTCGCCGCGATGCGCCGTTTTATGACGCGGCCATATCGCGGCAAACCTTTGACGCGATGAACGCGTTCGCCCGCGGCATGGGGATACTGTCCGCGCCGGCGACCTATGAGCAGGTCGTGGCGGTCTCGGTCCGGGATCTGTGGCAGCCGCAGGCCTGACGGTCTCGCTCAGGGATCTGTGGCAGCCGCGGATCTGAATCAGAGGGCGGGAACGGCGGCAACCTGCTTTAATTTACGCAGATACTGCAGCGTCTCCTCCAGCGACACCACGTCGGCGTACTTGGCGTTCAGGTCAAACAGGCTTTGTTCATGCGCCGCGACCGACCGGTCGCCGACCGCTTCGCGGACCACCATGGGACGAAAACCGTTCTGGCAGGCATCGACCGCACTGGCCCGCACGCAGCCGCTGGTGGTGCAGCCGGTGATGATGAGTGTGTCCACGCGGTGGGCCATCAGCCGCGGCACCAGGTCCGTGCCGAAGAAGCAGGATGCATATTTTTTCAGCAGCAGGGTATCGGTTTTCCGGTAATCGAGCCGCGGGTCGATCTGGCTGCCGTCGCCGCCGGCTTTCAGGGTAACGACACCTTTCTGCTTGAGCGCCCAGATGCCCGCGTCCTTCAGGTCCGCGTCCTCGTAAATCACCGTCGAAAAAAGCACCGGCAGCTTCAGGTCATGCATGGCCGCGAGCAGCGGCTTGTGGGCCTCCAACTGCGAATCGAGGTTCGCGCCCAGCATCAGCGCCGGGTTGGTGAAGGCCTTGACCATGTCGACCACCAGCAGTGCCGGACGTTCGCCAAAGCCGATGCGCATGCCGAACCCGCGCTGCTTGAAAAATTCTGCGTCGCTCAATTGTGCAGCCATGATGTTCTCCTCGTATTCAGGGCGATATGAATCTGGAAAAAACGTGCGATCAAGATACGCCGGCGATGCTAGCACCCGCCGCCGCAAGGTGTCCATCCAGGCGGGATCCGGTACGCGTTGCGACCCGCCCCGGCCGCGGGGATTACAGTAAAATCCGTCCCAGGACGCAGTCCGGGCCCGCTGTATCGCCGTTCTGCCTGCTGCTGACGCGCCTTGTTCCTCGATCTTTCGCCAAGAGGCTTCCATGAACCATCCCAAGATATCCGGCATTGCCGCATTGAACCTGAAGGACCCGGCGCTGTTTCGCCAGCAGTGCTACATCGACGGCAGGTGGCGGGACGCGGCAAGCGGGAAAAGCATTCCGGTGAACAATCCGGCCACCGGCGAGATTCTCGGCACGACGCCCAACATGGGCGCGGAGGAGACGCGGCAGGCCATCGAGGCTGCGAATGCGGCATGGCCGGCGTGGCGGGCCAGGACCGCCAAGGACCGCGCCGGGATTCTGCGCAAATGGTTTGACCTGATGATGGCGAACCAGGAAGACCTGGCGAAAATCCTCACCGCCGAGCAGGGCAAGCCTCTGGCCGAGGCGCGTGGCGAAATCGCCTACGGCGCCTCGTTCATCGAATGGTTCGGCGAGGAAGCCAAGCGCATTTATGGCGACACCATTCCCGGACACCAGGCCGACAAGCGTATCGTCGTCATCAAGGAGCCGATCGGCGTGTGCGCGGCCATCACCCCGTGGAATTTTCCGAACGCCATGATTACCAGGAAGGCCGGGCCGGCGCTCGCGGCCGGTTGCCCGATGGTGCTGAAGCCGGCGACGGCGACCCCTTACTCGGCCTTCGCCATGGCGGAACTGGGCGAGCGCGCCGGCATTCCGGGCGGCATTTTCAACGTGTTGACGGGCTCGGCAACGGCAATCGGCGGCGAAATGACAGGCAATCCGCTGGTGCGCAAACTTACCTTCACCGGGTCCACTGAAATAGGCAAGCTGCTGATGGAGCAGTGTGCCAGGACGGTCAAGAAAACGTCGATGGAACTGGGGGGCAACGCGCCCTTCGTGGTGTTCGACGACGCCGACCTGGACGCCGCGGCCGACGGGGCATTGATGTCGAAGTACCGCAACAACGGCCAGACCTGCGTCTGCGCCAACCGCTTGCTGGTGCAGGACAAGGTGTATGACGCCTTTGCCGCCAAACTGGCCGAAAAGGTGAAGACGCTGCGGGTGGGCAACGGCATGGACGCGGACATCACCACCGGGCCGCTGATCGATGAGGCCGCAGTCGCAAAAGTCGAAGAGCATATCAAGGACGCGCTCGCCAAGGGCGCCACGCTGTCGCTGGGCGGCAAGCGCCATGCGCTCGGCGGCCGATTCTTCGAGCCGACCATCCTCACCGGCGTCACGCCGGCGATGAAGGTGGCGCGGGAAGAAACCTTCGGCCCGATTGCGCCGCTGTTCCGCTTCAAGGATGAAGCCGAGGCGATCCGCATGTCGAACGACACCGAGTTCGGCCTGGCCGCGTATTTCTACGGCCGCGACATAGGCCGCATCTGGCGCGTCGCCGAAGCGCTGGAGTATGGCATCGTCGGCATCAACACCGGCATCATTTCCACCGAAGTGGCGCCCTTTGGCGGCATGAAGGAGTCGGGCCTGGGCCGTGAAGGCTCGAAATACGGCATCGACGATTACCTGCAGATCAAGTACCTGTGCATGGGTGGCATCGGCCAGGGCTGAACTGCCCGGGGTGGAACGCCCGTGCTGAAGCGCTGGTTGCGCGGCCGGGGCGCGGGCGCCGCCTCGCAGAACGTTTCAGCCGTGGCACAGACGGCCGTCCTGGCGCGGGCGATGGCGCCCGGGGAATCTGTGGACGCCCTGTATCAGCAGGCGGCCGGCGCCTGGCAGGCAGGGGCATGGAGTGACGCTGCGGCGCTGGCCGAGCGTGCCGCCCTGCTGGAGCCGGACCTGCCGTCGCTGCATTACTTGCTGGGATGCTGCCGCATGGAACAGGGCCTGGACACGGCCGTGCCGGCCTTCGAGCGCTGCCTTGCGCTGGGCCCGGCGCATCCGCTGTTAACCGAGGCACGGGTGCAACTGGCATTGTGCCGCGCCCGGGCTGCGCTCGCCCAAGGCGCGGTCCCGCCGACCTTGGCGCTGTCTCCCGAATGCAGAAAATCCGTCTCGGTCATCATCTGCAGCATCGATCCCGCCCGATTTTCGCGCGCCTCGGCCATGTATGACGCGCTGCTGCGCGAAGTCGAGCACGAGATCATCGGCATACGCGACGCCAGGTCGCTGGCTGAAGGCTACAACCGTGGCCTTGCCCGGGCGAGACACCCGATCACCGTCCTGTCCCATGACGACATCGAGATCGTTTCGCCCGACTTCGCGGCACGACTGCTGCGCTCGCTCGCCCGGTATGACGTCGTCGGCGTGGCGGGAACGCGGCGCATGATCGGCGAGGCGTGGCACTTTGCCGGACATCCCCATTTGCAGGGCCAGATCGGCATGCCGGGGACGGATGGCAACACCGTGGTCAATGTGTATGGCATGGATCAGCCCGACAGCCCCCATCTGCAGGCGCTCGACGGGCTGTTCCTGGCAATGCACCGGGATGCCGCCCGCGACCTGGGATTCGACCAGGCCACCTTCGACGGCTGGCACTGCTACGATCTGGACTTTACCTTCCGCGCCTGGCTGGCTGGCCTGAATTGCGCCACTTGTAACGAACTTCAGATCGTTCACGCCTCACTGGGTGGCTATGACGAAAACTGGTTGCGCTATGCCGGCCGCTTTCTGAAAAAGCATGAAGGCAGGATAGAACCGGCCCAGCCGGGCACACGCAAGCCGCAACTGACTGCCTTGCCGGTGCGCTCGGTCGCAGAGTGGCGTCTGATGACAGCCTATCTGGTGGGGCCGACCTCAGGACTGGTGGGGCCGACCCCTGGATCCCAAGCCTGACAATTATCGGCACAGGGTGCCGCTTTCGGGAAGGGGGGGTTTGGAATAATTATATTTTTCAAATGGTTATATAAAATATAAGGCTGGCACGAAGGTTGCGCCATCAGGCCATACGACGCAACGTGTGCGTCGAAATAAAAGGGAGTTTCTCTATGAAGGCTATGCAGAAGGGTTTTACCCTGATCGAATTGATGATCGTGGTGGCGATCATCGGTATTCTGGCGGCGGTAGCGCTGCCGGCGTATCAGGACTACACCGTTCGCGCAAAGGTTTCGGAATTGATTCTTGCAGCTTCCGGCGCCCGGACCGCGATCTCCGAGAAGTTCCAGACGGATCCGGGCAACACGGCAAGTGCCGGCGCGGGGGTAACCATTCCCGTCACCGGCAAGATTTCCGCTGCCACGGTAACCGACGGTGGCACGGTCGTCGTTCAGGGCAGCACCGCCGGAACCAGCACGGGCCAGGCGATCACGATCACGGTTACGCCAAGCTACAGCACGGCTACCGGCACGATCACGTGGTCCTGCGTCGGAACACCGGCCAGGTACATGCCGGCGACCTGCCGCTAAATCGTTTTTGCAGATTGAACCCCCCTCCGCGGAGGGGGTTTTTTTTCGCCTCATGCATGCCCCCCTTGCGGGGCGAGAACGCTCCTCGCGTGGTCGAACCCTGCGGCGCCGGTTGCGGCGTTACTTGGCCGGGTTAGGCCTTCGCGCCGCCGACTCGAGTCTCGGCGGACCCGACCACGCGCTTGATCACCGCACCGTGCGCCTCGGACCAGGCCCTGGCCTCGTCTTCGGTCATTTTCCAGGGAAAGGTTCGCCAGCTGATTGACTTCCACGGCCCGCTGGTCTGCCTGACACGCCAGGAATAATAAGTCGCAGGTGAGTCGTCCATATCGCGAGATTATGCGGGGGCGCCAGCGGTTCAAGCCATGTCGGGAGGATGGCTCATCCGCGCCATGTCCAACAAGGACGCCGGGCGGCGCACGCTGCTCCATGCACGTAGTTCCGTCAGCGCATCGTAATCGGTATTGGCGCGCGCTCGAACAATGCAATCCGTGGCGCAGCATCTCAGGACACCCACAGATTGGTTCCTCACGATGCTCTCGCGCTCGCTCGGCTTTGCATGGCTGGTTGCCCTTAACCTGTTCGCTCTCTGGCAACTCGCCCAGGACTCCGGCACGCCCGGAGCGGGTGGCCAGAACATGGTTGAAGCCGTCGGCCTGGCGCTGTTGATCGGTCTCGATCTGTTCATTGTGTGGCGAATACTCCGGGACGACGAATAGAGCGCATCGAGGCGCCGGGGTCGTTGCCGCCCAGTTGACCGCTGTCCGGTTGGACCCGCGGCGACATTCCGCGGTTGGACATCCCGCACACCCGCGCCTAACATCGCATGTCCTGCTCGAGGTGAGCGTCGCAAAACCCTTTCCGGAGAACACATGCTCCAGCCTGTGGCAGGCGGATTCATCGATGACATCGCCTTGCCGCAGCGCAGGCTTGCACCCGGCAGGACGTTTCGGCGTGACGGTTCGTGAGCATTCTCGGACGCTTGAAAACTGCGTTTGCCGGCCGCGACGCGGACGGTGGCAACGCCGGCCGCCTTCGCGACGATGCATTGAATGACTGGCGCAGCGGCGCTCGTGAGGCCGCCATCGAAAAATTGCGTACCGCCATTACGCTCGCGCCGCATCGTCCGGAACTTCACTATCACCTTGGCCGCTGTTTGCTGCGATTCGGCGAGTATGCGCAGACGGCGTCGGCCATGTCGGCGGCGCTGCAGCGCAGGCCGGCTCATCCGCTGGCGCTGCACTGCCAGGTGCTCCTGGCGGTCGCGCAGGCGCGCCTCGCGCAGGCCAGAGGCGACACCGGCTATCTGCCTGCGCCGCCGCTTCCCGCCGATCCGCCGCGCATATCGGTGATCATTTGCAGCGCGGACGAGGATCGCTACGCGAAGGTCTCGGCCCGGTATCGCGAGCTGCTCGATGCCGTCCCCCACGAGATCATCGGTGTGCATGACGCGAAGTCGCTTTGCGAAGGCTACAATCGCGGCGTCAAGGCGAGTCGCGGCGAACTGCTGATTTTTTCGCATGACGATGTGGAAATCGTGACGCCGGATTTCGCCGCGCGGCTGCTCGCCAGCATGGCCACGCAGGATTTGCTGGGCGTGGTCGGCGCCACCTGCCTGTCCGGCGCCACCTGGATCGGCAGCGGCTGGCCTCATCTGCGCGGACAGGTCGGCATGCCGTCCGTGGCAGGTGCGGGTATTACGGCGAACTTCTTCGGTGTCCACGGCCCGGACTGCGCGCCGGTGCAGGTGCTGGACGGGATCTTTCTCGCGGCGCGCCGCCAGGTGGCGATCGAGGTGCCGTTTGACGAAAAGAACTTCGACGGCTGGCACCTCTACGACATCGACTTCACCTTCTCGGCGCATCTGCGGGGTTTCCGCTGCGGCGTCAGCAGCGATCAGCTGCTGATCCACCGCTCCATCGGGGACTTCGGCGACAAGTGGCGTTTCTACAAGGAACGGTTCCTCGCCAAGCACGCAGGCAATCTGGCGTTTGAAGGCCAGTACGGCTGGGCGCAACTCGATGTGCCCACCATCAACATGGAGTCGAGCGAGGAATGGCTGTCGATCACCAGGCACCTGGTGCTGGCCAACCATCCGCCCGGGGCGGTCGGTTCCAGGCCGCGAGCCTGAGCACCGGCCGGCATCGGGAGAGCAGCGCGGACCTCTCTTGCGATGCTCCCGTCAGATTTTAACCACTGAGTGACTCCCAGATACTTCTGTCCCGGGACTCGACCGCTTCAAGACTTGAGCGTCCGAACGGTCTTAACAAAGATGCCTCTTATGTGCCTTGTCTCATTGCCAGTTAGGCGGCGGCCACCGTGCTTGGCTGATGTACGTGCGATAAACGGACGATCAAAATCAGGGGGGACCGAGTTGCTTGTCGAAAAATGTGCTTTCAACCCTTCAATTTGGGACGCACTGGCGACTGCCAGTAGTTCATTACACGTTGCGACCGCCGCATCGAAATGTGGAAAAGCCCCTTTCGGGCTTTTTTGTAGGCGCCTGTGCCAAATATCGTAGTGGTCACATGACGCAACGAAGCAATTGTGAACAAGCAAAGTAATCGAACAACTTGTAAAGCGCGACATGCCGTTCCGCCTTTCCGGCAGATCATGGAGGGACGATGAAACTCCCGCGACCTATCCGGGAGGTGTTGGCCCGGCACGGAGGCAAGCCGGGTGTGCGCGACTCAGGCGGCGGCCTTGTGCTTGATCGGCGTCACCTTGTCATCGCCTTTTTGCCATCGGTCGAACATGTCCGCCCATTGCTGCATCATTTTGGCGCGGTCCGCCAGGTGCCCGGCGTGGTTTCTTGCTCAGACATTGAACAGAAAGTGCATGACATCCCCATCCTTCACGATGTATTCCTTGCCTTCTTTCTGCAGTTTTCCTTTTTCCCTGGCGCCCTGTTCGCCCTTGAAGGCGACGAAGTCGTCATATGAGGTCACTTCAGCGCGGATGAAGCCGTGCTCGAAATCGGTGTGTATTACACCGGCAGCCTGCGGCGCCGTGGCGCCGATCGGGATGGTCCAGGCACGCACTTCCTTTACTCCCGCCGTGAAATAGGTCTGCAGCCCGAGCAGTGCGTAGCCGGCCCGGATAACCCGGGCAAGACCCGGTTCTTTCATTCCCATGTCTTCGAGGAAGAGTTGCTTGTCCTCGTCGGAAAGATCCGCAATCTGCGCCTCCATGGCCGCGCTGATCGCCACCACGGGCGCTCCTTCCCGCCTGGCATGGGCCTCGATGCTCGCGAGAAAGGGATTGTTCTGGAAACCGTGCTCGCTGACATTCGCCACATACATGGTGGGCTTCATGGTCAGGAGGAACAGCGGTTTGAGCACCGCCAGTTCCTCCTTCGCCAAGTCCAGCGTACGAGCCGGCTTGCCCTGATCCAGCACTGCCTGCACTTTTTCCAGCACCGCGACCAGGCGCGCTGCCTCCCTGTCACCGCCGGTCTTGGCGAGTTTCACATTCTTGGAAAGCTGTTTCTCCACGGTGGCCAGATCGGCGAGCGCGAGCTCGGTATTGATGGTCTCGATATCGGACACAGGATCGACCTTGCCCGCCACATGCACCACATTGGCATCTTCAAAGCAGCGCACTACATGGGCAATGGCGTCGGTTTCGCGAATGTTGGCGAGGAATTTGTTGCCCAGGCCCTCGCCCTTTGAGGCGCCTGCGACCAGTCCGGCGATATCGACGAACTCAACCGCGGCGGGAATTACCTTCTGCGGTTTTACGATGCCCGACAGGGCGCCGAGGCGCGGATCGGGCACTTCGACGATGCCGACGTTCGGCTCGATGGTGCAGAACGGATAGTTTTCCGCGGCGATGCCGGCCTTGGTCAGCGCATTGAACAGCGTGGACTTGCCCACGTTCGGCAATCCGACGATCCCGCATTTCACTGCCATGGTTCAGGCTTTCGTATGTAGTTTGAGCATCGCCCCCGGCATATCGCCGGCGATGATGAGGGGGGCGACATCCAGCGATTTGTCGATGGCGGCCTCGATCAGGATACGGTCCGCAGGAGAGGGAGTGGACAACACGTAATCGGCAACCAGATCACGCTCGCCCGGATGACCGATGCCGATCCGCAGGCGCCAGAAATCCTGGCTGCCAAACTGCCCGGCAATGTCTTTCAAGCCGTTATGGCCGCCGGCGCCCCCCCCCTGTTTCAGCTTCGCGACACCCGGCGCGAAGTCCAGTTCATCATGCACCACCAGGCATTCGGCTGGCGGGATCTTGTAGAAGCGGGCGAGTGCACCGACTGTTCGTCCGGACAGATTCATGTAGGTCTGGGGTTCGACGAGCCAGATTTCGCCGCCGTCCCGCGCCAGCTTGCCGACGAGTCCCTGGTATTTTGCGACCGATTTCAGTTCAACGCCATGCGCGCGCGCAAGGCGGGACAGGAACCAGAAACCGACGTTGTGCCGGTCGCGTTCGTATTTTTTACCCGGGTTACCCAGGCCGGCAATGAGTCGGATCGGCATGTGCAAAAAAAGGGCGGGGATGACCCCGCCCTTGGACTGGTTGAAGGCGCTCCGGCGGATTACTTCTTGTCCTTGCCGTCCTTGCTGCCCTTGTCGTCCTTGGCTGCGGCGGCGGCAGGCTCTTTCTGCTTCACCGCGGGCACGTCGGCTGCTGCTGTCTGTGCCTCGGCGGCGGCGGCAGTTGCAGCTGCGGCGTTTTCCTCTTCGATCGCCGCGCGCGGGATCTGCGCGGTGGCTACAGGCGGGTTCTCGGAACCGCGCAATATCGCCTCGACGCCTTTGGGCATTTGCACATTCCTGACGTGAACCGAGTGGCCGATGGTGAGGCCGGAAAGATCCACCTCGATGAACTCGGGAAGATCGGCCGGCAGGCAGCGGATGTCAAGGTCGTTCAGGATGTGGCTGACCAGCCCGCCGGACTCCTTCACCGCCGGTGAAATGTCGGCGTTGACGAAGTGCAGCGGCACTTTCATGTGAATTTTCTCGTCGGCGGAGACCCGCTGGAAGTCAACATGCTGTACCTGCACTTTGAAGGGGTGCATGTTGACCGCGCGCAGCAGCACCTGCTCCTTCGTGCCTTCAAGTTCCAGGGTCAGGACAGATGCATGGAATTTCTCGTTGCGCAACTGGTGGTATAGCGAGTTGTGGTCAAGCTCAATGGTGACAGCCGCTTTTTTGCCCCCGTAAAGAATGCCGGGGACGGTTCCGTTGCGGCGCAGGCGGCGGCCCGCACCCGTTCCCTGCAGTTTGCGCGTTTGCGCGACGACTTCGATTGCCATGACGATCTCCAGTATGAACCGGCGCCTTGCGGACCGGCGGTGCATCGGGAACGCTCGCCCGGGCGTGCACTTCTCCCGGACGATATTCCAATGGCGGTTCCCGCGACCAGGGACCGCCGCTCTACTCCATGAAAAGCGAACTGACCGAGTCTTCGTTGCTGATCCGCAGTATCGTCTCGGCGAGCAGCCCCGCTACCGACAATACGCGGATCTTTCCACACCCCTGCGCCTCCCGGGACAGGGGAATGCTGTCCGTCACCACCAGCTCGTCGAGCGATGGCTCGGCGATGCGCTGGATCGCATTTCCCGACAGCACCGGATGGGTGCAGTACGCCACCACCCGCGCCGCGCCTTCTTCCTTGAGGGCCTGCGCCGCCTTGGTCAGCGTGCCCGCGGTGTCAACGATATCGTCCATGATCACGCAGGTGCGGCCGCTCACCTTCTCGCCGATGATGTTCATCACTTCGGACATGTTGGCCCGCGGCCGGCGCTTGTCGATGATCGCGAGGTCGGCCTCGAGCCGCTTCGCGATGGCCCGCGCCCTCACCACCCCCCCCACGTCCGGCGACACCACCAGCAAATTCTCGTAACTGTGCTTCCACACGTCGCCCAGCAGCACCGGCGTCGCGTAAATATTATCCACGGGCACGTCGAAAAATCCCTGGATCTGGTCCGCATGCAGATCCATCGTCAGCACCCGGTCCACGCCGGCAGCCTGCAGCATATTCGCCACCACCTTTGCCGAGATCGCCACGCGCGCCGAACGCGGACGCCGGTCCTGCCGCGCGTAGCCGAAGTACGGAATCGCAGCCGTCACCCTCGCCGCCGAGGCGCGCTTGAGCGCATCGATCATGAGCAGCACTTCCATCAGGCTGTCGTTGGTCGGCGAGCAGGTGGACTGCAGCACGAAACAGTCCTTGCCCCGTACGTTTTCCAACAGCTCGATCATGACCTCGCCGTCGGAGAACTTGCTGACCGTGCTGTGCCCGATCGGAATGTTCAGCCGTCTGACCACACCGTGCGCCAGCAGCGGATTCGCGCTGCCGGTGAATACCATCAGGCTTTCGTACGCCATGGTCCCCGCCCCAAAACCTGTGCTGCTGTCTACATGCTGCCCGCTCAACTACGGCCGGGGACGCTCGCTCTGTCCTGGCACTTTACCGCTTGCTGCACCGCTTGCGACACTCGCGCCGCACTCCGCGTCCGGCGTCCGGACGCCACAACCGAATTTGCGCGCCGGCGGCAAAAGCTGGCTGGGGAGGAAGGATTCGAACCTTCGCATGCCGGAATCAAAATCCGGTGCCTTAACCAGCTTGGCGACTCCCCAAGCGAAACCTATTCCGTACCGCCCATTACCGGATGCCGGTCCAGCGCGGGCGCAACAAACCCCTGCATTGTGCCCGGCAATCTGGAAACGACCGATTGCGCCTCCGCCTCGGTACTGAATTCGGCGAAGACACAGGCGCCTGATCCGCTCATCCGCGCCGTTCCGAACTTCGAGAGCCAGTTCAGGTGCGCCCGGACTGCGGGGTAATGCCGGCACGCCACCGGTTCCAGATCATTGTGGCCAAAGCCGACGGAAAAGCCTGATATTTTGATGCTTTTCGTATTTCGTGTCAATTCCGGGTCGGCGAAAATGCGTGCCGTCGGCACTGCAACCGGGGGCGTCAGCACCACGTACCAGGCAGGGGGAAGATCCAGCGGTGCCAGCGCTTCCCCCACCCCTTGCGCAAATGCATTCCGGCCGAAAATAAAAAACGGCACATCCGCACCCAGCCTCAGCCCCAACCCGGCCAGCCGTTCTCTTGGCAGCCGTAGCTGCCACAGGCGGTTCAATGCCCAAAGTGTCGTTGCCGCGTCAGAACTTCCGCCGCCCAGGCCGCCGCCGATGGGTATCCGCTTTTCCAGCGAAATTGTGACGCCGTGCCGGCAACCGGTCTCCTCCTGCAGCATCCGCGCTGCCCGTACGCACAGTTCGTCCTCCTCTTTTACGCCGGCAAGGGGACGGGCCAGTCTGACCGCCGGCGAAGGAGCGAAGCGCAGCAGGTCACACCGCCCGATCAGGCGGAACGCGGTCTGCAGCAGATGGTAGCCATCGTCACGCCGGCCAATGACATGAAGAAAAAGGTTCAGTTTTGCCGGCGCCAGCCAGACGTTTTGCCATTCGCTCACGCCAGTGTCCGGCCTAAGGGTGACCGGTGTGAGCCCAGCGCTCGATGACCAGCCGTATTTCGAGGTCGCCCCGAGCCAGGCGCATGCGCGAAGGCAGCTCACCCTCGAAGTCCTGGTATTCCACGCGCCAGTCGTCCTGTATCAATTCGACCACGCGTCCCTCCCCGTTGCGCCGCGCATCGGCCTGCCTGCCGGGGGTTGCACGGCCGCGAATCCAGTCGGGTAACCCCGCGAGTGGCAGACGCCAGCCGAGAACCTGCTCGGTAAGGCTTTCCGCGTCGGGGGCAACATATTCCCTGGAATCGGCGGTGACCAATCGAACATGATTGTCGCGGCGGGTGATCCGTGCCACTCCCTGGCCGAGCGGCGAGGTAATCAACAGTTCGTCGCTGATGGTGTCGTGACGCCACGAAAAGCGTCCGGTTGAGCCTTCCTTGCCAGAGTTGACGGCAACCCGGCCGGACACGTCGAAGACATCGTCTCCCTCCAGTTGCGCGCCGGGCTGGGGTAACGATGCACAACTGCAAAGGCACACGGTTACTGCGGCGAGGGCATGACGAAACACGCGGGGGATCAGGCAGCGCCGGCTTAGGGACGCTCTGGAGAACTGTGAGTTGTGTCGCGAGGCGGCCGCTGTTTCGAAAAACGCGGACGAGCGAGGATCATGGCGATCGGGAACTTATGGCGCATGTTCTCGCGACACTGTTTGCGGTCTGAGTTAATCAGAGTTTCCTTAGCGCTGCAGCCGCTTCATGATGTTGACCAGCGCTTCGTTGCCGGGATTTTTCTGCGATGCGTCACTCCACACCTGCTGTGCTTCGGCCCGTTTGCCGGACATCCACAGCACTTCCACCAGATGCGAGGCAATCTCCGCATCCTGCCGTTCGCTGAAGGCGCGTCGCAGGTGGGTCAGCGCGGAATCGACATCCCCCAGCCGATACATTACCCAGCCCATGCTGTCGATGATGAACGCATCGTCGGGCGCGAGCGCCAGCGCCTGTTCAATCAACTGGCGCGCTTCGGCCAGGCGGATATTTCGATCCGCCAGCGAATACCCCAGTGCGTTGTAGGCATGCGCATGTCTGGGGCGCAGCTGGATCAGCGTGCGCAGGCTGAGCTCCAGCGCGTCGAGGCGGTCCACTTTTTCCGCGAGCATGGCATGGTCGTAAAGCAGCTCGGGGTTGTCCGGCTCCTTGCCAAGCGCGCCATCCACCAGCTCGAACGCGGTCCTTGCCTGTCCGGCATCACGCAGCAGGGCCGCTTCGGCGAGCAGCAGTTGCGTCCTCTGCCGGTCGTTGGCAGCGCTGATGTTCCGTAAATGTGCGCGCCCGTCCTCAAGCTTGCCCTGCTTGGCGAGCACTTGCGCATAACGCATCTGCGCCGTGAGGTAGTGCTCGCCATGAACGATTTCGCCATACCAGCGCAGCGCTTCGGGGAGGATTTTTCTGTCCTCGGCGATCTGTCCCAGGTAAAGGCGAACGCTGTCCCGATCCGGATAGTCGAGGCTGAGCAACCTTTTCAGGGTTGCTTCGGCCGCGTCGTAATCGTTCAACTGCATTGAAAGCAGCCCGACCGCCAGCACTACTTCGGCATTATCGGGAAAGCGCGTCACCAGACGCTGAAACTCGCCGCGCGCGTCTCCATAGCGCTTCTCCGCCACCAGCGTGCGTGCATAGTTGATCCGCACTTCGCGCGAATCGGGATATTTCCCGAGGTAGTTCGCCAGCACCGCCAGCGCCTCGGCATTGCGCTTGCCGCGCTGCAGGATTTGCGCCTGCAACAGGGCCGGCGCCTCCCATTGAGGATGCAGTTCCGCGGACCTGCGCAGCGACGACAGCGCCAAGTCCTCGCTATTGGCGCGTGCGGCGGCCTGTCCAACGGCAAAATACGCCTGAGGCAATTTGGGAAAGCGCTCTGCGAGATGTTGCACCAGCCGCAAAGCGCCATTCCTGTCCTTGGAATTGGCCAATGTCCGACTGAGTTGCATGAACGTTTCACCCGGTTCCATGGCGCCGGAGCCGATCAGTTTTTCAAGATAGGGACGTGCTTCATCGAAGCGGTCGGAGCTGACCAACAGGCCGGACAAGGTCTGCAGCGCACGCGCCGATTTCGGATCGACCTCGTGCCATACCTTTGCCGCAACCAGGGCGGCGTCCGACATCCGGGCAAATACCGCCACTTCGGTAGCCCGCCGGGCAATCCGGGGATCGCGGGTTCGCTTTGCCAGGTCGGCATAGGCTTGAGCGGAGAGTCCGGGGTCGCCGCGCTGCTGCGCGATTTCGGCGAGCAGAAACTCGTATACGATATTTTCGGTGAGTTCTTGCTTGGGCAGTTCCGGAGCGGACTCGCCAGTGCCGAGAGCGGCCGGCGCTTCTTCATCCGACTGCGCAACCACCACGGCAACGGACACCGGCTGTGCCTCGGCAGACGCCGCCACGTCCGGCCGCGGCGCGGCCGGTTGGGCGCAGCCTGCCATGCTCCCGAGCAACGTCAACGCGCTGGCGAGTCGCGACACTCCGGCCCATGTAAAACGAGCAGGAAAGCGGGATACCGGCAATGCGGCGGCGAGGGAGCAGGGTTTCATCTTCGACAGCCAGGACGGCAGGGTAACAGTTTAGGTATATTTCCAGCACACGACAAGAACGATGGTCAGACCGATTGATGCCTGAACTTCCCGAAGTGGAAATTACCCGCCGCGGCATTGAACCCTTCATCCGGGGTGAAGCGGCCACGGGCGCAGTCGTCAGGGAACCGAGACTGCGCTGGCTGGTGCCGAGCGATCTGGCCGCCAGCATGACCGGGCAACGCGTCGAACAGGTGCTGCGCAGAGGGAAATACATACTGGTCGAATTTGGCAACGGCTGGCTGATTCTCCATCTGGGTATGTCCGGCAGCCTGCGCGTCATCGAACCTGCGCTGATGCCGGAAAAACACGATCACGTAGACCTGCAGTTCGGCCGCTACGCCCTGCGGTTGCGCGACCCGCGGCGCTTCGGCGCAGTCTTGTGGCACGAAGGGCCGCCAGATACGCATCCACTGCTCGCAAGCCTCGGCGTGGAGCCGCTCTCGGCTGACTTTTCGGGCGCCTTTCTCCATTCTGCAACGCGCTCGCGGGATATAGGCATCAAGCAGTTGCTGATGAATCACACCGTGGTGGTGGGTGTGGGGAACATATATGCCAGCGAGAGTCTGTTCCGCGCCGGTATCCACCCCCGCCTGCGGGCCAGCCGGCTGTCCCGTGAACGCTGTGCGACGCTGGTCGAAGCGGTGCGCGACACTCTTCGCGCCGCGCTCGACGCGGGCGGCAGCAGCCTGCGCGATTTTGTCCACTCGGATGGAAGCGCCGGTTACTTCCAGCAGCAGTATTTTGTCTACGACAGGGCGGACCAGCCGTGCCGCGCCTGTGGCACGGCTGTCAAAACCGTCAGGATGGGACAACGTTCGACATTCTTCTGCCCCGGGTGCCAGAAGCGCTGAGCCACGCTCCTGTCCGGTTTCGCGGCTCAGGCAGCTTTCGCGGCGATCAACCGACAGTACTTCTGCTCCAGTTGCTGCCGCGATTCCTCGACATCCGGATTGAGCGGAATGCAGTTCACCGGACAGACTTCGACGCATTGGGGCGCTGCGAAATGACCGACGCATTCGGTGCACAGGGCCGGGTCGATGACGTAAATTTCAACGCCCTGGGCGATTGCCCCGTTCGGACACACCGGCTCGCAGACATCGCAATTGATGCACTGATCGGTGATCATCAGCGCCATGCTGCGGTGTTCTCCTGGCGCACGGGGATGAATTGAAATCCCAAGATTCAGCCCCGCTCTTCAGTCCCGCTGCCGGCGGACCTTGGCGGCCATCCGCGTTTCGACCCGCGGATGAACGAACTGGCTGACATCGCCGCCCAGTACTGCTATTTCGCGGACCATGGTCGCCGAGATGAACATGTACTGCTCCGCCGGCGTGAGGAACAGCGTTTCGACCTCGGGAATCAGGTAGCGGTTCATTCCCGCCAACTGAAACTCGTACTCGAAGTCGGAAACTGCGCGCAGCCCGCGCAGGATGACGCGGGCCTGGTGTTCGCGCACCAGGTCGCGCAGCAGGCCCGAGAACCCGTGCACGCTGACGTTGGGATAAGGCGCCAAGACCTCGGTGGCAAGCGCGACGCGCTCGTCGAGTTCAAAAAAGGGCCGCTTGCCGCGGCTGTCGGCCACAGCGACCACCACCGTGTCGAACAGCGTCGATGCCCGGCGCACCAGGTCCTCATGGCCTCGCGTCAACGGGTCAAATGTTCCCGGGTACACTGCTTTGCTCATCTTGCCGCCGTCCCAAAAGGTGATAAAAAACCCGACCGGCCCGGCCGTGTTTCACCACGCGCCAGGTCGCGTCGCCATCGAAAGGCGACGCGCTTTCGAGATAGACGCGGCCATGCAATGTCAGCCGCCCGGCCAGGCGCTGCAGCGCCTGGCGCCCCAGATCCTGGCCGAATGGCGCGTCCAGAAATATCACGTCGAACACATCCGCCGAGTCCCCCCGCGCAGCGTGCCGCCGGCCGGCGCGGGTGAATTCTAGCGCATCGCCACAGACCACAAGCAGATTGGTCGCTCCGAGCCGCGCGGCGTTTTCGCGCAACGCCGCGCATGCGCCGCGGTGCTGCTCGACCATGACCACCTCGCGCGCGCCGCGCGACAGCGCCTCGAAGCCCAGTGCGCCGCTGCCGGCGAACAGATCCAGGCAGCGCTGTCCGGTGAGATCCTGGCCGAGCCAGTCGAACAGCGATTGGCGAACCCGGTCCGGCGTGGGGCGCAAGCCCGGGGCATCCGCAAAGCGCACGATCCGGCTGCGCCATTCCCCGCCGATGATGCGCAACTGGTTGGGGTTACTCCGGGGCACCGACGATCACCGTCACGAGCTTCGCCGGGTCGATGCGCCCGAAAGCCCGCCTCACGTCGGCCGCCGACACGCGTGCGACCTGAACCGGATAATCGTCCAGCCATGTGAGAGGAAGCCGGTAGAACCCGATGACTGCCAGTTGCTCGAGCAGCTTCTTATTGGAGTCGATGCGCAGCGGAAACCCTCCGGCAAGGCTTGCCCGCGCCGCCTGCATCTCGGCCTCGGTAGGTCCCTTCGCCACGAACTCTTCCAGCACTTCCCGGGCGCGCGCGATGGCCGCCCGTGATTCGGTCTTCCGGGTTTGCAGGCCGAGCAGGAATGGCCCCGGGGCACCAAGCGGCAGGAAATAGCTGTAGACGCTGTAGGCGTAACCACGCCGTTCGCGCACTTCGCGATACAGGCGCGAGACGAACCCTCCGCCACCCAGAACGTGGTTGCCTACGACCAGAGGAAAATATTCCGGATCGATGCGCGACAAGGCAGGCATACCCATGAGCACATGACTCTGCGCCGCGGGATGGGTGATGGCGAGCGACGCGCCTGTGGGAGCGGGAACCGCGGGTGAAGGCGCAGCCGCCGCGGGGCTGCGCGGCAGATCGGAACTGAGCCGTTCGGCGATGCCGGCCGCTTCTGCGCGCGAGGCATTGCCGACGATCGCGACAGTCGTCTGGCTCGCCGCGTAATGATCGCGATAGAAATGCTCCACGGCGCTACGATCGATCGCCTTGAGCGAATCCTCGGTCGCGAGGTGGCCGTAGGGATGATTCGCGTAGGCCGTGGCATAGAAACGCCGCTCCGCCAGGCCGTCGGGCCGGGTCTGGCTGTCGCGTACTGCGGCCATCAGTCTGATTTTTTCGCGTTCGACCGCCGCCTGCGGAAACGCCGGCCGCTGCAGCATCGCGGCGAACAGTTGCAGGGCTTTGTCGCGCTCGGCGGGTGATGACAGCGTGCGCAGTGTGAGCCCGGCGCGGTCCCGGTCGAAATGCCTGCCGTTCTGCGCACCTGCGTCGGCGAGCTGCGCAGAGAGTTCCGATTCCGGAATATCGGCAGTGCCGGCGGGCAGCAGCGCCAGCGTCAGTTGCGCCAGCCCGGCCCGTTCCGGCGCGTCCCGCGCACTGCCTGCGGAAAATTCGACCGAGACATCGAGTATGGGCAAGCCGGGTGATTCGATGAAGTACACCCTGGCGCCGCTTGCTGCCATCCAGTGCTGGATCTTTGGCGCCGCATGCGAAGCAGAAGCCGCCGCCACACCGATCGCAAACACGATCAGAACGACGGCACGGGTCACCAGGTTGCGTACGGGGCTGGATTGGCGTGGCGGCATGGCGACTCAGTGCCGCAATGGCGGCGGCGGCGCGCGTGGCGGACGCGCTTCAAGCGGCTGCGGATCCAGAGCAGCAACCGTGAGCCCGTCGTCCACCAGGTACTTGCTCGCGACGGCGCGAACTTGTTCGGCCGTTACCTCCCGCAGTTTTGCCAGTATGGTTTCGATGTCGCGGTGTGAAAATCCGGCATTCTCGAGTTGTCCCATTTCCATGGCCTGGGCAAATATCGAGTCGCGTTTGTAAATTTCCCTTGCTGCCAGTTGCGTCTTCACCCGTTCGAGTTCCTTTGCGGTGACACCCTCGGTCACGATACGCGCCACTGCGTCGCGAAATCCCGTTTCGAGTTCAACGCTCGCGCGACCCGGCGCTACCGTGCCGTGCAGATAAAACATCCCGGGACCGCGCGCCAGCTGCTCGTAGCCCGCGCCTGCGTCCGTGGCCACGCGGCTGTCGCGCACCAGCGCCTGGTTGAGGCGTGCCGACTCATTTCCCGACAGCACGCCGGCGAGCACTTCCAGTGCCGGAGCTTCCCAGTCGCGCTGCAGGTCCCGCAGCACCGGCACCTTGTATCCGAGTATCAGGTACGCCGCGTCTGCAGGGGCCTTTGTTACCACTCGGCGGATGCCGCGCTGCGCCGGTTCGGCCTGCGCTCGCCGCTGCGGGACAGCGCGCCGCCTGATCGGGCCGTAGTGGCGCTGCGCCAGCCGGATCACGGTCTTCGCATCGACATCGCCGACGATGATGAGGACAGCATTATCCGGCGCGTACCACTGCCGGTACCACTGCTGCGCGTCCCGGTACGTCATGGAGGCGAGATCATCCATCCATCCGATGATGGGCCAGCGGTAAGGATGCGCGGTGAACGCAGCCGCCATCATCGCCTCGAACGTAAGCGAACGCGGCCGGTCTTCGGTGCGCAGCCGGCGTTCTTCCATGACTACCTGTATTTCGCTGGCGAAATCTTTCGGCCGCAGCACCAGATTGGTCATGCGATCGGCTTCCAATTCCATTACCAGGGCAAGCGAGTCGCGCTGTACCTGCTGGAAATAAACGGTGTAGTCGCGCCCGGTGAACGCATTCTCCCGTCCGCCCACGCGGGATACGCGGCGGGAAAATTCGCCGGGCCCGAATCGGGATGTGCCCTTGAACATCATGTGCTCCAGCACATGAGCCACGCCGGTGGTGCCGCTTCGTTCATCCATGCTGCCGGCCCGGTACCACAACTGCTGCACCACACTGGGCGCGCGCCGGTCTTCCTTGACGATCACCTTCAACCCGTTGGCAAGGCGATGCTCGACGACAGTGGCCGCGGCCAACGCCGGAACGAGAGCGAGAAAGAGCAGCAGCGGCGCGAGTGAAACGGGGAACATGCGAGAGAAACTGATAAAATACTGAGCTATCTTACCTTGATGTGCGCATCGTCGAATGCTTCGTTTCTTCAAACGTGACAACAAGGACAGCGCCGGTCAGGGTAAGGTCGGTAAGGATAAAGTCGGGCAGGACAAAACCGGGCCAGTCCTGCCGAAAACGCCCGCGGAGTTGCAGCAACCCATCGCGCAGGAACCGCAACCGCTTGCCAAGCCCGGCTGGCTGGATCGCCTCCGTCAGGGACTCAAGAAAACCGGCTCGCAACTCGGCGCCATGCTGGGCGCGAGGAAAATCGACGAGGCGTTGTTCGAGGAACTCGAAACCGCCTTGCTCAGCAGTGACGCCGGCGTGACGGCGACCGCCTGGCTGCTGGCGCGGCTGCGCGAACGCGCCGGGCGAAAGAACCTCGAATCTGCGGAACAGCTCAAGGCAGAATTGCGGGATCTGCTCGTGGAACTGCTGTCTCCGCTGGAAAAGCCCTTTGTCCTTGGCGCCGAGCGCCCGACTGTCGTCATGGTGGCGGGGGTAAACGGAGCCGGAAAAACCACTTCTATCGGCAAGCTGGCGAAAAGCTTTCAGGCATCGGGGCATTCGGTCATCCTCGCCGCCGGTGACACCTTCAGGGCTGCCGCGCGTGAACAACTCGCCGAGTGGGGAGCAAGAAACAACGTTACCGTAATGTCGCAATCCGGTGCGGATCCAGCTGCGGTGATCTTCGACGCTATCCAGTCCGCCGCCGCCCGCGGGACGGATATCGTCATAGCGGACACTGCGGGCAGATTGCCGACGCAACTGCATCTCATGGAAGAGGTGGCGAAAATCAAACGCGTCATCGGCAAGGCGCGCAGCGGCGCTCCCCAGGAAGTGTGGTTGGTTATCGACGCCAATACCGGCCAGAACGCGCTCAACCAGGTCCTCGCATTCGACAAAGCGCTCCAACTGACCGGATTGATCGTGACCAAACTGGACGGCACCGCAAAAGGCGGCGTGCTGGCGGCCATCGCGCTGGCGCGATCCAGCCCGGCGCTGGCGCGATCCAGCCCGGCGCTGGCGCGATCCAGCCCGGCGCTGGCGCGATCCAGCCCGGCGCCGGCGCGATTTGATTCATCCTCTGCGCCCAACCAGGCTTCAAGCAACAGCGCCATACCGGTCTGTTTTATCGGAGTGGGTGAAGGAATTGACGACCTCCAGCCGTTCCGGGCGCGCGAATTCGTCGCGGCGCTCCTTGAATGAGCGGACGGTGAGCGCACCGATTGTCAGTTTCAGCCGCGTATCGAAGCGTTATCCGGGCGGCTTCGAAGCGCTTCATGATCTGAGCTTCAATGTCAAACCCGGGGAAATGGTTTTCCTCACCGGGCATTCGGGCGCCGGCAAGTCGACTTTGCTGAAATTGATTGCCGCCATGGAACGTGCCAGCCAGGGCATAGTGCTGGTCAACGGCCAGAACGTTTCGGCAATGCGTGACAAGGCAATCCCTTACCTGAGACGCCATCTGGGGCTGGTTTTTCAAGATCGCAAGCTGCTCTACGATCGCAGCGTATTCGATAACGTCATGCTCCCGCTCACCATAACCGGCCTGCCGTTCCGTGACGCGGCGCGGCGCGCCCGGGCGGCCTTGGACAAGGTGGGACTGCTGGACCGGGAAAAAGCGCCACCCGTCACTCTCTCCGGTGGTGAGCAGCAGCGCCTGTGCATCGCCCGCGCCATTGTCAATCGCCCGGCTATCCTGCTTGCCGACGAACCTACCGCCAGCCTGGACACCGGATATGCTCAGGCAATCATGGAGATGATTCACTCCTTCAACCAGGTCGGCGCCACGGTGCTGATAGCGACGCACGATCAGCAGTTGATGGATACCTGGCGGCCACGCGTGTTGCGCCTCGATCACGGCCGCCTGGCCGGTGAAACGATTCCCGAGCCGGCATGATTGCCTGGCTCAGACACCATCGCGTGAGCGCGGTCCATACCGCAGCACGGCTTGCGCGGAATCCTCTCGCGACGCTGATGAATGTGGCGGTGATCGGGGTGGCGCTGGCGCTGCCCTTGGGGGGGTATGCCATTCTCGCCAACCTGAAGGTGCTCGCCGGGACCATCAGTACCGACCCCGAGATCAGCATTTTTCTGGCCGCGAGCGCCGGTAAATCGCAGATCATGGAAGTTGAATCACGCTTGAGACAGGCGGCCGGGGTGAAGGCCGTCCAGTTCGTGCCGAAGGACGTTGCCTTGACCTCGCTCAGGAAGACACCGGGCATGGCCGAAGTCATCGCCACGTTGCGCGACAACCCGTTGCCGGACGCCTTTGTCGTGACGCTGGAAGTTCACGATCCTGCGCTTGCCGGACGTCTTGAAGGGGAATTCGCCCGCCTGTCCCATGTGGCTCATGTCGAAGCGGACTCGTTATGGGTGCGCCGGCTGGATACGTTGTTGCGCCTGGGTCGGACGGCGATCCTGATCCTTGGCGCGGTGTTGGGATTCGCCTTGGTTGGGGTTACATTCAATACCATCCGGCTGCAAATCCTTACCCAGCGCGACGAAATAGAAGTGAGCAAGCTCATCGGCGCGACGGACAGTTTTATTCAAAGACCCCTGTTCTACCTGGGCGCTGTTCAGGGCTTGTTGGGGGGGGGCGCCGCGCTGGCAGTGGTGTACCTGTCCATCATGGTTTTTAACCGCGATCTGGTCGGGATTGCAGCGTTGTACGCCTCGGACTTCCAGTTGCGGCCGCTGGATTTTTTTGAAAGCCTGGCTGTCCTAGTTTTTTCCGGCTTCCTTGGGTGGCTTGGGGCCTACACATCAGTGAGCAGACACTTACATGAAATCCGGCCCGACTAGTCGCGGCGTCTGCAACCGAGCCGCAACAGGAACGAATCATCCCTTTAGCACTCTAATCAAGAGAGTGCTAAAATAGGTTCAAATTGCATAGAGAGGAAGGGGACCCGTTCATACCTGCCTGCGCTTGGGCAAGAAAGGAACAGCAATGACTAATATGATGTCCTTACCCATCCCTTCAGCCGTTGGCAGCCTGGAAAGCTACATTCAGGCGGTCAACCGCTTCCCCGTCCTTACCCCGGACATGGAGATGAAACTCGCCCGTGGGCTGCGCGACCACGAAGATTTGAGCGCGGCCCAGCAACTGGTGTTATCGCACCTGCGTGTGGTGGTTTCGATAGCCCGTGGCTATATGGGATATGGGTTGCCTCAGGCCGACCTCATACAAGAGGGAAACATCGGCCTGATGAAGGCGGTCAAGCGGTTTGACCCCGAACGGGGTGTGAGACTGGTTTCATTTGCGATTCACTGGATACGCGCAGAAATGCATGAGTACATTTTGCGTAACTGGCGATTGGTCAAAATTGCCACCACCAAGGCCCAGAGAAAGCTTTTTTTCAATCTGCGCAGCATGAAACCCGGCCTGGGGTCGTTGTCGCAAACGGAGATTCAATCGATGGCGTCCAGGCTGGGTGTCAAGCCTGCCGAGGTGGTCGAAATGGAAACCCGATTGTCCGGGCAGGACATTGCGCTTGAACCCATTGATGACGATGAGGATGGTTATGCCCCCATCGCGTATTTGCGCGATGGCGCGGCCGCGCCGTTGCAACAGCTCGAAACCGCACAGAATGAAGGCCTGCGCGCTGCGGGTCTGGAGCAGGCGCTGGCACGTCTGGATGATCGCAGCCGGCGCATCATAGAAGCACGCTGGCTGCGCGAAAAGGACCCGGCCACGCTCCATGAGCTTGCTGCCGAATTCAAGGTTTCGGCGGAACGAATTCGGCAAATCGAAGCCAAGGCTCTGCAAAAAATGAAGGGCGCCCTGGCGGACGTCGTCTGATCTGGCCGAAAGCCGGACTGCGCCTCAGCCTCAGCTGCGCCGCATCGACCTTTCGGTTTGACGGATGATTTCCATGGATGGCCGCATCCTAAACGGCCCTTGTCGTGCCACCGCCCGCAAGCGGGTGGAGTTGGCACTGATCGTCTCGATCTAGTTCAATTTGCCGGTCCCGGGTGGCAGCTCGGACCGTTTCGCCGCCGGGCATGGGGGAGGTGGACTACCCGAATGGCCATTCTGCGTAGCGCTGCCAGGGCAGCGGTGCGCACTTCCTTGCGAGAAGCCGTAAGTGCAGGATGCGATCCCCTCCCGGGCGTGGGAAACGCCGGAGGACGCGCCGACCCCGAGTGCCGTCACGGCCAGCGTTTGGCAGCCGCATAGCAACACGGCCGCAGCAAGCCTGCCTGCCCGGCGTCAACTATCCTGACCACGCCGGTCAAGATAATTGTCGCTCGCCACCCTCACCGCAGCCCCCGTTTTTACGACACTGGCCTTGCTCAGATGGCCTCCATTGTCTTGTATTTGCCGGGGGCCTTCCGCGGCGCCGGCTTGAGCGTGCGGGTTTGCGCAAGTTTCAGTGTTGCAATGTCCTGTTAAGCCATGCCCAAGCGCGGGCAAAGAGTCGCCTGCTCCATCTGGCACACCGGCGCGATGGCGAGGTCACATTCGGCGAGCAAGAATGACCCATTCGAAAGCACGCTTCAGCTCCGACAATTTTCCGGCCAGCGCCGCGTCCATCCGAAGCGCCGATCGCAGCCAGTCTGTCTTTACTTCAATCACTACGGCCAAGGCCTTGCGAAGACGCGGTTTTGGCTGAACACCTATGAGGTCAATAGGAGAATTCATGAATTCGATTGTAACCATGGCGTTGGCAGCATTTCTCGTTGCGGGGACCGTCACCGCGGCCGACGTCACGCCCGATGCGATGGTGAAATCGACAGTCGAAGATGTGCTGGGCGTAATCAAGCAAAACAAGGACCGCCGTGCGTTGCGTGAGTTGGCGGAGCAGAAAGTGGTATCACATTTCGATTTCAAGGAAATGACGCGCCTCGCCGTGGGACAGGCCTGGCGCGACGCCAATCCTGCGCAGCAGCAGGCACTCGAGGATGCGTTCCGTTCTCTGCTTGTCAGCACTTATACCTCCGCACTCAGCCGGGTGGCCGGTGCTGAACGCTCGGTGGAAGTCAAACCCGTACAGCCGCAACGCGGACAGGCGGATGTCGTGGTCAAGACACTGGTCAAGGAAGCCGGCCGCCAACCTGTTGCCATTGACTACCGCATGACGAACAACGCGGGAAGCTGGAAGATTTTCGACGTGATGGTCGAAAACCTCAGTCTGGTAACCACCTATCGCAGCTCGTTCTCCGAGGAAATCGGCCGTTCCGGCATCGACGGTCTGATCAAGGCACTGAACGAAAAAAATCGTTCTCTTTCCAAGGGTTGAAAGCTTTGCGCGCCACATCTTGCCGCAGCATGGAGTCACCGGAGCATACCGAATTGAATCGCCAAAAAAGCAAGACGCTGCCGGGAAACATGCAGACGAACTTCGTCCTGATGATCCTCGTGGGCCTGAGCGGTTGCGGTGGCCAGGACCTGTCCCCCGGCAACAAAGCTGATTTCAGCGAGGCGGTTCGATCGGCGGACGCGCGCCCGGCAGCGCATCACCATGACCAGCCGGCGACTCGTGTCAACGAGGCGATGATGCCGGTGGATGAACGAAAGCTCGAGTCGCGAAACCGCATCTCCGACGTCGCCGTGACTGCAAAAGTCCGCTCCGCCCTGATTGTGGAACCCGGCCTGAAATCGCTCTCCATCGAAGTGAAATCTGCGGGAGGCGTGGTAACGCTTTCGGGCACAACGGAAACGAACGCCGCCAGCGACCAGGCGGCCCGGGTCGCTTCCGCGGTAGCGGGCGTGAAATCCGTCCGGAGCCATCTGACGGCAACCGGTTCCTGACTCCGGAACCGAAGTCCGCCTGAGACGCCGGCTCGCTGCTACTCGCCCGTTGTCCGCAATAAGGTTCGTATGTCAGTCGCGAGGTTTGCCGCGGCGCCGTGGCGCACGAACAGCCGCAGGCGTCCCTGGGGGTCGAATACGTAGCTTCCCGAGGTGTGGTCCATGGTGTAGATTCCCTGCCTCGAACCTGCCGCCTTCTGGTAAAAAATCCTGAAATCCTTAGCGGTCTTTGCCGTCGTTTCGCCGTCTCCGTAGAGGCCGATGAAATCCGGATCGAATGCGGGCACATACTGCGCAAGCAATTGGGGCGTGTCGCGCTCCGGATCGATGGTTACGAACAGGACCTGAACGCGCTTGCCGTCCGGGCCCAGCTGCTCGATGACCTGCTTCAGTTCGAGCATCGTGGTCGGGCACGCATCCGGGCACTGCGTGTAACCGAAAAACATCACCACGACCTTGCCGCGGAAATCCGCCAGCGTGCGCGTCTTGCCGGTATGGTCGGTGAGGCGAAAATCCCTGCCGTAATCCGCGCCCGTTATATCGGCATTTTTGAACGATGAGCCGGAGGGTCCGCAGCCCGCGAGGCCGATCAGCAACGCAACTGCCAGCGCCTTCAGGTCAGGGAACGTAATGGTCGAGCAGGAGCGCGGCAAACAGCGCTGCCAGATAGATGATCGAGTATCGAAAGGTTCGCTTTGCCAGAGCATCGCTGTAACCGACATATAGCCTGACCGAATAGCTCAGAAAAATACCGCCCAGAATCACCGCGCTCGTCAGATAAAGATGCCCGCTCATGCCATAGACGAAGGGCAGCACGCTGCAGGCGCCAAGAATAAGGGTATAGAGGAGCACCTGCAGCAAGGTAAATTTTCGGCCGTGGGTGACCGGAAGCATGGGCAGTCCGGATTTGGCGTACTCGTCCACCCGATACAGTGCGAGCGCCCAGAAATGCGGAGGCGTCCACGCAAATATGATGAGGAACAAGAGCAGCGCCTCCGGTGCCACCTCACCCGTCACGGCGGTCCAGCCAAGCACCGGCGGCATCGCGCCGGATGCGCCGCCGATGACAATGTTCTGCGGCGTCAGCGGCTTAAGTAACACCGTATAGACAATGGCATAGCCCACAAAGGTGCCGAGCGTCAGCCACATGGTAAGCGGGTTTACCAGGGCATGGAGTATCCACAGTCCCCCGCTGCCCAGCACCATGGAAAAAATCAGCGTCTGACCGGAACTCAGTTCTCCGCGCGGCAAGGGCCGCCCGCGGGTCCGCGCCATGCGCGCATCGATTCGTTGCTCCAACAGGCAGTTGATGGCAGCGGCTGCGCCGGCCACGAACCATATGCCGGTGGTGGCCGCGAGCAATAGCCGCGGCGGCACCATTCCCGGCGCGGCGAGAAACATGCCGATGATTGCGCAAAAAACGATGAGGGCGACTACTCGCGGCTTGGTCAGCTGGTAGAACTGCCGCAGCCGGAAGCTGGAAAAAGACGAGGCTAGCTGCACGGACATCGGGGATCGATTCAGGCCAGGGCGGGACATGTCATTTTAGCGGATTCCTTATGCTCGGACCTGCCCCGACGCGAACGGCGCTCAAGTCTTCCGGGAAGAAAACGCCTTGGCGTTTTCCCCGATATCGGGGAGTGCGAGGGGGCTTGCCCCCTCGCGTTGTGGAAGACTAGCCGTTGCGCGACAGTCGCAACAGTCGCGACAGGTCCTTCTTCATCAGGCTTGGATCCGCCTCGCGCGGAAAGCGCAGCATCAGATTGCCGAGCGGATCGATCAGAAAGACATGCTCCGAAACCTCGTCGGGCCGGCCGAACTCCCGCAATAGAGAGCCGTCCGCGGTGCGCACGAAATGCATGCCATCGTAGGAACGGATCAACAGGGTTTCGACAGGGAGCGCATCGGTGATCAGCCACATGCGCTCGATCCGGTCCCGGTCCTTCCCCTGGGTGAGCCGCACCTGGCGCATGTGCAGCAACGCTTTCTGGCACGCCCCCCGGCAATCCGCTGAACTTATCTGCAACAGGACCCATTTTCCCTTCAATTCGCCGAGGCGGAACGCCGTGCCATCCAGTCGCTTGAGCGGCGCTTCGGGCAGCGGCCGTGGCTCGATCAAGGTGCCGTAATTCAGCCGGGATGCCGGAGGCCAATAAAGGTACGCCAGGGTTGCCGCGATGAAGGGCGCCGCGGTAATCACGAATAGCGCAAACGCAATGAGCTTGCCGCGCCGGCGGCGCCGTTCGGGATCAGCGGACGGTTCCACTGCGCTTCAGATTCAGTCCCACGTAAAGCAGCGCCGTGAGCAGCGCCAGGGAATACCACTGCAGCGCGTATCCCCGGTGCTTGTCGGTGCCGGCGTCGGGGCGCTGCCAGATCCGAACAAGACCATCGGGCGCCGCCGACGTCTGCTGAATCACCACAGGCTGCAACAGCAGTCCGGTGCGCCGTGCAATGCGCGAAATAACCAGATTCTGAATCACCGGTTTCGAATCTTCGCGGGAAGAAAGCTCCAGAAACCGGCTGGAAGGCACGATCGCCATGCCTTCGATGTGCTGGCGACCGGAAGGCGTCTTGATCGCCGGGAAAACGTCACGTCGCGCCTCCCCCGCAACCCAGCCGCGATTGATCAGCACATGCATCGCCGAACCCTCTATTCGCAGCGGCGTGAGCACGTGATAACCGGCGACACCCCGATAGACCTTGTTGTCCAGGAAGAGGGTATGACGCTCCGCGAACTCTCCCCGTACCTGCACCGGGTTCAACCCGTATGCTTCCGCTGCCACTTGCTCCGCGGGCAGGGCGAGCGGCGCCCGGCGCGACCCTTCGTCGATGCGGCGGCCGAGTTCCGCTTTCTGTTCGGCCCGGCGCGTCTGCCAATTGCCCAGCGACACGGTGAGCGCAATGAACAGCAGCGCGCCCAGACTGGGCCAGAAACCCGGCTGAAACGTCCAGCGACCGATGCGCAGTTCCTTCATTACGTCGAATACGCCGGTTTGCTAGACTCGCCAAGCCTGCTTCATCACACCCGAAATCGGCGGCCACGCAATGAAAGTCGTCGTAATTCTTTTCCTGATCGTCATCCTGGGCAGCCTGGCGTCGGCCTTGTTCTATCTGGTCACGGATCGGGGCCGGTCCAAGCGGACGGTACACGCACTGGCTGTCCGGGTTGGTTTGTCGATTACCCTGTTCCTGCTGCTCATGGCCGGTCACTACTTTGGCCTCATCCCGGGCAAGATCGGTTGAGAAAAAACGCCGCACTCAGTGCGGCGTTCCCAATTCCCCTTCTGTGCAATCTCCCGATGATTCTCGGCTGCCGGGAGGGCGGGCCGCCCGGGCCGGTCGGTCGTTACAGCCAATAGACGAAGATGAACAGGCCGAGCCAAACGACGTCGACGAAGTGCCAGTACCAGGCAACCGCCTCGAACGCGAAATGATGTTCCGCCGTGAAATGGCCGGACAGGCAGCGCAAAAGAGTCACGGTGAGCATCAGCGCCCCCACAGTGACGTGGAATCCGTGAAATCCGGTGAGCATGAAGAAGGTGGACCCGTAGATGCCGGTGGTGAGCTTCAGGTTCAGTTCGGAATACGCATGGCCGTACTCGTAAATCTGGAAACCCAGGAACGTGAAGCCCAGGATGATGGTCGCGAGCAGCCACAGGTTCAGGACGCCGCGCTTGTTTTCCTTGAGACCGTAGTGCGCAATGGTCAGCGTGACGCCGGAGCTCAGCAAGAGCAGGGTGTTGAGCGCCGGGATGCCCCAGGCCGCCATCGGCGTGAACGGGTCGGTGAAACTCGGCCCCGCAGTGGGCCACTGGACGCTGAAGTCCGGCCAAAGCAGTTTCTGCTCGATACTCGCCAGATCGGGCACTGACAGCACCCGCGCGTAGTACAGCGCGCCGAAGAATGCTGCGAAAAACATGACTTCCGAGAAAATGAACCAACTCATTCCCCAGCGGAAGGAAACGTCCTCCCAGTGGCTGTACTTGCCGGTTTCCGATTCGCGTATGACATCGCCGAACCAGCGAACCATCATGAACACCAGGGTCGCGAGGCCGAGATAGACGACGAACTGACCGTAAGTTGCGCCGTTGAACCACAGCGCCGCGCCCGAGGCCATCATCAACAGCGCCCCGGAGCCGAATATCATCCAGTGCGAAGGCTGCGGTACGAAGTAATGGGTATGTGTTCCCGCCTGGCTCATCTTGTTATCTCCGAATTTTCCTTATCCCGCCCTGCTGATGACCAGTTTGACCACCAGCACCAATGCCACGATCAACAACGCCGCGCCGATGAGGCCGGCCACCACTACCTGAACCGGCTTCAGTTGCACGACATCGTTCTCGTGGGCCGCGCGTTTGCGTATGCCGAGGAAGGACCAGAAGACTGCCCTGGCCACCTGCACCAGCGTCGCTTTCTTTGCTGGTTCCGGCACATTTACCCCGGATTTCCGCGTGTTCCCGCCACTTCAAAGAAGGTATACGAAAGCGTAATCGTGCTGACCTCGGCCGGTAGTCCGCGATCAACCACGAACACCACGGGCATCTGCCGCACTTCGCCCGGCGCAAGCGTCTGCTGCTGAAAACAAAAGCATTCGATTTTCTTGAAGTATTCCGCGGCGTTGCGCGGGCCGTAGCTCGGAACGGCCTGGCCGGTGACCGGGCGGTCCAGTGTATTGCGGATTTCGTAGATCACCTGGGTCAATTCGCCCGGGTGAACGGATAGGTGCGATGCGAGCGGCCTGAATGTCCAGGGCAGCCGCTGGGTATTGGCATCGAACTCGATCGACACCGAGCGGCCGAGGTCCACCTGGGTATTGTGGGCAACGACTTCATCGGGCTTGAAGACCGCGCGGATGCCGGCGACCTCACAGATCTTCTCGTAGAACGGCGCGAGCGCAAAACCGAACGCAAACATCCCGAGAGCCACCACGACCAGCTTCCGGAAAAGCTGTTGGTTCGCCAGGTTTGTTTCAGCGTGGCTCATCGGGCCAACAGATGGTCGAAGACCGTGCCGGCGAAAAACGCGAGCGCGATGGAGGCCAGCAGCAGCGCCGTGCGCAGGTTGCCGGGGCGGCGCCCGGCGGGCGCGCTGCTCATTGAAGGCACTCGGTCGGGCCGTGCTGGCATCATTTGACCAGGGGTTGCTCGTGGAAGGTGTGGTAAGGCGCGGGCGAAGGCAGATGCGTCCACTCCAGGGTATCGGCCCCCTCCCATGGATTCTGCGGCGCTTTCTCCCCGCCCTTGATGCATTTCAGAATGACCCAGAGAAAGATCAGCTGCGACAGGCCGAATCCAAAAGCGCCGATCGACGCGATCTCGTTGAAGTCGGTGAACTGGGTGGCATAGTCCGGAATGCGGCGCGGCATGCCCGCCAGTCCGAGAAAGTGCATCGGAAAAAAGGTGATGTTGAAGAAAATCATCGACAGCCAGAAATGCCACTTGCCGAGCGGTTCGTCATACATGTGCCCGGTCCATTTCGGAATCCAGAAATAGGTGCCGGCGAAAATAGCGAACAACGAACCCGCCACCAGCACGTAATGGAAATGCGCCACAACGTAATAGGTGTCATGCACCAGCAAATCAACGGGCGCGATGGCGAGGATCAGGCCGGTAAACCCGCCCATCGTGAACACGAAAATGAATCCGACCGCGAACAGCATCGGCGTCTCGAAGGTCATCGAACCCTTCCACATGGTCGCGACCCAGTTGAACACCTTCACGCCGGTGGGAATCGCGATCAGTATCGTGGCGTACATGAAGAAAAGCTGCCCGGCGGCCGGCATGCCGACGGCGAACATGTGATGGGCCCAGACGATGAACGAGAGAATGGCGATGGACGAGGTCGCATACACCATTGACGAGTAGCCGAACAGGGGTTTGCGGGCGAACGCCGGGATCACCTGTGAAATGATGCCGAACGCCGGCAGAATCATGATGTACACCTCGGGATGCCCGAAGAACCAGAAGATGTGCTGAAACATGACCGGGTCCCCGCCGCCGGCGGCATTGAAGAACGAGGTGCCGAAGTGGCGATCCGTGAGCAGCATGGTGACCGCGCCAGCCAGTACTGGCATCACGGCGATGAGCAGGTAGGCGGTAATCAGCCAGGTCCAGACGAACAGCGGCATCTTCATCAAGGTCATGCCCGGCGCGCGCATGTTCAGGATCGTAGTGACAATGTTGATCGAGCCCATGATCGAGGAGGCGCCCATGATGTGCAGGGCGAAGATGGCCAGATCCATGCCCGGACCCATCTGCGTCGACAGCGGTGGATAAATCGTCCAGCCTGCCGCAACCGCGCCACCCGGCACAAAGAACGAAGAGACGAGCAGCATCCCGCCAACCGGCAGGAGCCAGAAGCTCCAGTTGTTCATGCGGGCGAACGCCATGTCGGGCGCCCCGATCATCATCGGAATCTGCCAGTTGGCGAAGCCCACGAAGGCCGGCATGATCGCCCCGAAGACCATGATCAGCCCGTGCATGGACGTCAGTTGATTGAAGAATTCAGGCGTCCAGATCTGCATCCCGGGGCTGAACAACTCCGCCCGGATGCCGAAAGCCAGCAGCCCGCCCACCAGGAACATGGTGAAGGAGAACCACAGGTACAGCGTGCCGATATCCTTGTGGTTGGTGGTCGTCACCCATCGCATCAGGCCATAGGGGTGCTCCGCATGGTCATCGTGGCCCTGGCCGTGATTGTCGAGAACTGCGCTCATCATGATCTCCTGATTTCAGTCTTTACTTGCGCTGGGACTTCACTTCGGCGGGCTGAATCACTTCGCCGGTCTGGTTGCCCCAGTGGTTGCGCGTGTAGGTGATGACCGCGGCGATGTCGGTGTCCGACAACTGTTTGCCGAATGCCGCCATCGCGGTGTTGGGCTTGCCATGCAGCACGATGTCGGTTTGGCCGGCTTTCGGTCCGTTGACCACCTTGGAGCCGTCCAGCGCCGGAAACGCGCCCTTCACGCCCTGCCCGTTCGCCTGATGGCAGGCAACGCAATTGCCCGCGTAGACCTTTTCCCCGCGTGCCTTCAAGTCAGCCAGATTCCAGGTCTTGCCCGGGTCATCAGCGGCCGCGGCAATTTTTTTCTGCTCGCCTGCAACCCACGCGGAGTATTTCTCCCGGGACACCACTTCCACCACGATGGGCATGAAGCCGTGGTCCTTCCCGCACAGCTCGGCACATTGCCCGCGGTAAACGCCTTCCTTGTCGGCCCTGAACCAGACGTCGCGAATGAATCCCGGGATGGCGTCCTGCTTGACGCCGAAAGCCGGCACCCACCAGGAATGGACGACGTCGTTGGCGGTGATGAGCACGCGCACCTTTCTGCCGACCGGAACCATCACATGCGCATCGGTTTCGAGCAGGTAGTGCTCGCCTTTCGTGGCGTTCCCGTAAATCTGGTCCTGGGGGGTTGACAGGTTCGCGAGAAACGAAATGCCCTCACCCTCCCCCTTGAGGTAATCGTAGCCCCACTTCCACTGATAACCGGTGGCCTTGATGGTGATTTCCGGACTCGCGGTGTCCCGCGAGCCGAGCAACGTCTTCGTTGCCGGCCAGGCCATCAGGATCAGAATGATGAAAGGGACGACGGTCCAGACAATTTCCACCGTGGTGTTTTCGTGAAACTGGGCCGCCTGGTGCCCCACCGACTTGCGGTGGGCATAGATCGACCAGAACATGAACGAGAAAACGCCGATGAAAATGGCTACACAGATCCAGAACATCAGCATGTGCAAATCGTAGATCTCTACCCCGAGCGCCGTGACCGGCATCGAAAGGTTGTATTGATAGGCGGCCTGCGCCAACCCCGGGATTCCACCCAGGGCACCGCCGATCACTGCTCCCGTCGTGTTTCGCATCATGTCCTCTTGGTTCAGTAACTCTGCAAATTTCGCTTGAGCGTCGCCGCCAGCGCGCGGCGGCGTTCGATATCGTAGTGGCGACCGATCTCCAGATTCCTGCCGCCTGCACGGAGCATCAGCCGGTAATCGGGGCCACGGCATCGCCCGGTAATCCGCAGCCATGCCCTGTCGAATTCGTACCGGCAGGTAGCTTCTGCTTCACGCACTTCGACGACAATCCTGCCACCGTGGAGGCCGATGCGTTCGTAGTCCCCGGCATGGCGTCCGTTCAGGAAAAAAGCGGCAATCAGGCCCGCTATTTCGAGTCCCGCGAATGGCAGGATCAGCCAGGCACCCAGCCACGCAAATGTCCCCGCTATCCCGACGGACGTCAACGCCATCACACCCAGCAAACACGAAAGCGCCGCAGGGGAGATCGAACAGTTGCGCTTGATTACCAGATCGAATTCGGAGTTCGGTGCGGCCGTTTGCACGCCGGTTTTTCCACTTGAATACCGTTGCCGGGCTGCCGGTAAACGCCGTCCGGGAGGACCCACAAAAACCGCGCTAAATTAGCACATTATCCCCATAGCGGCAAGAATCCATCGTCACAGAATCATCGTCACTTTTGCGGAGCGCTCCGTGGTTATGCTCGCGGTGACGGTCGCTGCTCGAACCGGATGAATTTCCGGCCGTCCGGAGCGGTGCCGGGCGCGACCTTCCATGCATGGCCGTATACGATTTCGAAGGTTGCCGATATGCGTCCGTCGCGAAATCGCCCCGAGCAATCGTCCAGCATGCGCCGCCACGCCGCGCGGCCCGTCAATCCGCGGCTTCGGTCTGCAGCGGCGTTGACCTGACCGGACCGGCGCAGGTCATCGAACAACCCTGCCATGCCGGCATAGGTCAGCGTCAACGTTTCCATGTCCATCACCGGCGCCGCGAAACCGCCGGAGAGGAGCATATCTCCCAGATCATGCATGTCGATGAACGGATGCACATGCGCGTAGCCGTCGCATTTGCGGAAGGCTTCGCGCAACTCCTTCAGCGTATCCGGCCCGTAGGTGGAGAACATCAGCAGTCCGCCGGGGGTGAGCACCCGCTGAAATTCGCGTATCGCAGCGGGCGCGTCGGCGGCCCACGCAAGCGCAAGATTGGACCAGACCAGTCCCAGGCTCGAGGCGCCGATCGGCATGCGGGAAAAATCCGCACACACCAGATGCGAAGCAGCGCTGGTGAAGCGCGCCTTGAGCCGATCGACCAGCGAACTTTTCCCGCGTGCCTCGCGCAGCAGGATGTCGGAAAAGTCCAGCCCGATCAGTTCCGCATGCGGATAGTGCCGGCGAAGCAAGGGAAACGATTGCGCCAGTCCCGTCCCGGCATCGAGAATCCGAAGCGGCTGATGGCGCAGGTACGCGAGCCGCTCGGCCATCCGGTGCTCCACTTCACGGTCAAGGACTGCGACGGAGGCAACCGTATTCGCCGCGCGCCCGAAAGCTCTTCGGGCGGCAGTTGCATCAAGCCAATCGGACTCGATCACCCTCTGGTCGTTCACGACGCGAGGGGCAGGCCCCCTCGCACACTCCGAAATCGGAGGAAAACGCCGGGGCGTTTTCTCTCTAGCACTGGGGCGCAACCAGCCGCTCGATCGCCAAGCCGGTATTCAGCAGGCGCCGATCCGATAGCGCGGAGCCGATCACCATCATGCCCACTGGTGCTTCACCGGGACGATGGCACGGGATGGACAGCGCGCAGCCGTCGAGAAAATTCACCAGGCTGGGATTGCGCAGCATCAGCAGGTTGGTCCGGGCATATAGCGCGTCATCCCGCTCCAGCGCTGTTATCGCCGGGGCCAGCATGTTCACCGTGGGGCAAAGCAGCGCGTCCAATCCCTGCATCATGCGCTCGAAGGACGCAATCAGTCTCAAACGATGCGGGCGTAGTGCGACGTAATCCGCAGCGCTCATCTGGGCCCCGCGCAGCAGCCGCGCGCGAATGCGCGGATCAAACGCCTCACCGCGCTCTTGCAGCGCTTCGCGGTGGACTTGATACGCCTCGGGTGCGGGAAAGCCGCCGCCACGGTTTATTTCGGGTAATTCCCGCAGTTCCGGAAAACTGACGTCCCGGACGGCGGCGCCTGCGGCACAGATTCGGGAGATGGCCGTTTCGAAAGCTGCGGCCACCTCCCGGTCCAGATCCTCCAGCACGAATTCGCGAAGAAGGCCGAGGCGCAACGAGCGCGGATCGGGGGATTCGTCCTGCCCCGGCTGTTCGCCGGCAATGATGGCGTCCACCACCGCACAGCAGGCGACGCTCGATGCTATTGGCCCAATCGAGTCGAGGCTCGCAGACAGGGGAAAGGTGCCCTCCAGGGGCACCCGACGGGCGGTTGGTTTGAATCCGGTAAGGCCGCACAACGCCGCAGGAATGCGCACCGACCCGCCGGTGTCGGTTCCCAGGCCGATGACCGACATGCCGTCGGCAACCGAAACCGCGGCACCGGAGGATGAGCCACCGGGAATGCGGCCCGAACCGCCATCGCACGCCCGATCCCAGGGATTGCGCGGCGTGCCGTAGTGTGGATTGAGCCCGAGCCCGGAAAAGGCGAATTCGGTCATGTTGGTGCGCCCGACGATGACCGCGCCGGCAGCGCGCAACCTGCGAATGACCACCGCATCGGCGACGGCGGGCGCGGCATCGGCGCGAATCCTCGAACCGGCCAGCGTAAGCTCGCCTGCGATATCGAACAAGTCCTTGACCGAAATCGGGACCCCCGCGAGGGGCGATGGGACGATCCGGTGGCGCCGCAGCCGATCGGCGGCTTCTGCCTGTGCCAGGGCGGAGGGCCGGTCAGTCCTGATGAAGGCGCGCGCACCCTCGCCGTTACGGTCATTGATACGGGTGAAAGCCTGTTCCGTGAGTTCGATGCCCGATACTTTCCCTTCGGCAAGCAACCGGGCTGCGCTAGCGACGGTAAGCAGTTCCATTTTCAACGGATGTCGAGTCTTTGCGATGACGTGCGCGGCAAGTTTCAGGCCGGGCACATGCCCAGCTTGTCAAGCAAGGCACGGTCGCGCGCGGCGTCGGGATTGCCGGTGGTCAGCAGTTTTTCACCGTAAAAAATCGAATTCGCGCCCGCAAGAAAACACAGCGCCTGAACCGCATCGGACATCTCTGCACGGCCCGCCGAAAGCCGGACCATGCTGCGCGGCATGGTGATGCGTGCACACGCTATGGTTCGAACGAACTCTGTCCAGTCCAGTTGCTCACCGCCATACAGCGGCGTACCTTCAACCTGCACGAGTTGATTGATGGGGACGGACTGCGGCTGCGGGTCGAAACCGGCGAGTTGCGCAATCAGGCCCGCCCGCTGCGAGCGCGACTCGCCCATGCCGACAATGCCGCCACAACAGACATTGATGCCGGCCGCCCTGACCCTGTCCAGGGTGTCGATGCGGTCCTGGTAGGCGCGGGTAGTGACGATGTCGCCGTAGAACGCCGCTGCGGTATCGAGGTTATGGTTGTAGTAGTCGAGCCCGGCCTCCTTCAGTGCCTCGGCCTGCCCGTCCTTCAGCATGCCCAAGGTGGCGCATGTCTCCAGCCCCAGCGCCTTGACTGCCCGGACCATTGCCGCGACCTGCTCGATATCCTTCTGCCTGGGGCTCCGCCAGGCCGCACCCATGCAAAACCGCGTAGCGCCGTGCTGCCGGGCGGTGCGCGCGGCCTCCAGCACCGACTGGAGCGAAAGCAAGGGTTCGCTCTGGACGCCGGTTTGATAGCGGGCGGACTGCGGACAATATTTGCAGTCCTCCGGACATCCGCCGGTTTTTATGGAAATCAAAGTGGACAACTGGACCTGGTTGGCATTGAAATGCGTGCGGTGGACGGTCTGCGCACGATACAAAAGATCGCTGAAGGGCATATCAAACAGCTTTTCAACTGTTTCGGGCGTCCACCGCTGGCACGTTGCGACGCTGCCGGCCGGACGGCCCTGGTCGATGACGGTATTCACCGGGAAAGTCCCCGGCAGGGGAACATACTGCAAGGTACGGTTACCCCGGCAGTAGCCAGCAGGGGCATGTGGATCGTTATGTGGATCATGATGGGGATCGTCAAAGGGGGCATTGCCGGTCGCTCAAGGAAGAGGGAACCGCATGATCGGCATCGGCATCCCAATTGTCAAACAGTGTCCGGCTGCATATTGAATGAACACTGAATGAACATGCGCTATTCGATTGGGCGGTTCCTGCCCGCCCAGAACTGCACCCTTTGCGCCGCGACGTCCGGCCTGGACGCCGTGTGCCCCGGGTGCGCTGCGGATCTTCCAGTGCTCGCGCCGGCTTGCCCGAGGTGCGCGATGCCCCAACACGATCGGGCGGTGTGCGGGGCCTGCCTGCGCAATCCGCCGCAGTACGACGCCACCTTCAGCGCGTTCCGCTATGACTATCCGCTCGACCGGCTGGTGCAAACCTTGAAATTCCACGGGCAACTGGCTCTGGCTCGCTTCCTGGGAGAGCGGATCGCCGTGGCGGTGGCGGGTCGGTCGGGCGCCACCGTCCCCTTGCTGATTCCGATGCCGCTTCATCCCGGCCGGCTCGCCGAGCGTGGCTTCAATCAAGCAGTTGAATTGGGGCGGCATGTCGCCCGCATCAGCGGGGGGCGGCTTGAAACAGCAGCGGCGCGCCGCATCCGGGACACGGCGTCGCAGACCACGCTGCCCGTCGACGGGAGAGAAAAAAACGTTCGCGGCGCTTTCCGCTGTGACGCGGATCTTGCGGGACGCAGCGTGGCGGTCATTGATGACGTGATGACGACCGGCGCCACGCTGAACGAGGTGGCCCGCGTCCTGAAACGGGCCGGCGCCGCACGCGTCGAGAACTGGGTCGTTGCCCGAACGGTGCTCGATGATTGACGTCGTTTTGTATCAACCCGAAATTCCACCGAACACCGGCAATATCATCCGGCTCTGCGCCAACACCGGCAGCACGCTCCATCTGGTGCGCCCGCTGGGGTTCCGGCTTGGCGAGAAAAGACTGGTGCGGGCCGGCCTCGACTATGCCGCCATGGCAAGCGTGCTCGTGCACCGCGACTGGCAGCAATGCGCCGCGCACTTCGCCGGGCGGCGGATGTTCGCCGTGACCACGCGTGGCCACGTCTGCTACGCCGCGACGCCGTTCTTGCCGGGTGACGCCCTGGTGTTCGGCCCCGAAACCCGGGGGCTGCCGCAACACCTGCTCGACGGGTTCAGCGCCGACCGGCGGCTGCGAATTCCGATGCTATCGGGCAACCGCAGCCTCAATCTCGCCAATGCGGTGTCCGTGGTGGTGTACGAAGCATGGCGCCAGCACGGCTTCGAAGGCGCCGGGACAGACAAACGACTCACACCCTGATGCAGTCCCTATTCTTCCACGCGCGGGTCGCGAGCCAGCAGCTGCTGCACCCCCGCGGCGGGCGAAACGCCCTCGAACATCACCGAGCAAACCGCCCGGGTGATGGGCATATCGACGCCAAGCCCGCGCGCCAGCCGCTCAACTTCCGTGGCGGAAGGCACGCCTTCGGCGACGTGACCCAGTTCGCGCAGGATGGTATCGAGCGCGAATCCCCGGGCAAGCATCAAACCAACGCGGCGGTTGCGCGACAGTTCACCGGTCGCAGTCAGAATCAGGTCGCCTGCTCCGGCCAGTCCCATGAATGTTTCGGGGCGGCCTTTGAGGGCCACGCCGAGCCGGGTAATCTCCGCCAGGCCGCGGGTAATGAGGGCAGCACGTGCGTTGTGGCCGAGTTCGAGCCCGTCGCAGATCCCGGTCGCGATCGCCATGACGTTCTTCACCGCCCCGGCGATTCCGACCCCGATGATGTCGGTGGTGAAATAGACGCGCAGCGTCTGCTGGTGTAGTTGGCGGGCGGTGCGTTCGGCGAACGCGCCGTCGGCACTCGCCAGGGTGAGCGCCGTAGGACGGCCCAGTGCGACTTCCAGAGCGAAGCTTGGACCCGACAGAATGGCGCTCGATACACTTTCGCCCAGTTCCTCCGTGACCACCTGATGCGGCAATAGCGCGCTGGCCGCTTCGAAGCCCTTGGACGCGCAAATAACCGGAACAAGACTGGATCCGGCTTCACCACTGATCTCCCGCAGCATCCGCAGGCTCGAGCGCAAGGCGGCCGTGGGCGTTGCAATCAGAATGAGTTCGGCGCCGGCGAGTGCTTTGCCTGGATGACTTCCGACCGTGACCGCGTCCGGCAACACGATCTGCGGCAGATAGCGGTGATTGCACCGGGACATTCGGATATCGTCAGCCTGCGCTTCGTTTCTCGCCCATAGCCGCACCGCGTGGCGTGCACAGAATGCGACGGCAAGCGCCGTACCCCATGCACCGGCCCCGAGAATGGCAATGTTCATGCGATGCGCAATGCCATGGTCGGGGAGAAGCTACAAACCCCAGAGTTGTCTGATACGGACGAATCCGCTTTGCCCGTCCCGATGCCTCACCAGGACCCAGCCCGTCGTGCCCAGTTCGGCAACTTCCAGGGCAACGCCTTTTTGCGCTTGAAAAACCAGTGGCGCGGCGTCATCGGCCTTCTGCCGGACATCGGCCTGCGTAGCGGTTACGATGACGGTGCGCTTGTCCGCCAGTGCCCTGCGCTCGACCCAGGACAGGTCGCCGGCAGGATCCCGGACCTTCATCCATCCTTCGATGCTGACTACGATTTCGACAGGGTAGTAGCGGCTGGCCACAAATACCTTCTTTGCCCACAGCGACGGAGCGTCATAGAAAATGGTGCCGTTCTCCGCAACCGAGCGGAATTCCCCCGCCGCACTCGGCAGCGCGACAATCGCGGCAACCAGCCCCAGCATTCGCGCGACGGAGAAACTCATCAGTGCGCGATTTCGATTCGCGGTCCGGCATCCGCCTGCTGTTGCGCGTTCTGCTGGTACAACGCCTCGAAATTGACCGGAGCAAGGATGACCGGGGGAAATCCGGCACGCACGGTGGTGTCTGAAATGGTTTCGCGCAGGTAAGGAAACAGAATGTTTGGACAGACCACGCCGAGGAGCGCGTTCATCTCCTCCTTCGGCATGTTTCCGATGGTGAAAATACCCGCCTGGTGGGCTTCGACCAGGAACATCGTGCTGTCGCCGGACTTTGCGGTAATTGTGGCCTGCAAGGTCAACTCGTACAGCACGTCGCCGATCTGCTGCACCGATTGATTGAGTTGAACTTCCAACTGCGGCGTTTCGCTTTTAAGGAACACCTGCGGCGCGCCGGGTACTTCGATGGAAAGGTCTTTCACGTACACCTTGTCGATATTGAACATCAATTGCGGCTGGTCGCTCATGGGCGCTCCTGGAAAGACCGTTTGGCGCCGGTCGCAGCGCCTGAGTGATGAAGGAAATCCGCCGAAACGGATCTAAGGAGACGTTTTTCGTGTGCTGTTCCCGGATGCAGCGCCCTGGCCGCCGCCGGGCGCTTCCAGCAGAGCCGCCAGTTTTCCGGCGCGATCGAGCGCGGCGAGATCGTCATAGCCGCCGACATGGGCATCGCCTATGTAGATCTGTGGCACCGTTCGACGGCCGCTCTTCCTGATCATCTCCTCGCGGCGACCGGGCTCCACATCGACCAGCACTTTGTCGATATCGGCCGCGCCCCTGGACCGGAGCAATTGCTCCGCACGCTGGCAGTACGGACACCAGTCGGTGGCGTACATCAGAACGCGGGTCATGGCTGTGAAACCGGCAGACCGGCCTGCTGCCACGCGGCCAGGCCACCGCTGAGATTCACCACGTTCTCGAATCCCTTCCGGCGCAGCGCCGAGAGCGCGTCGCCGGAGCGATTGCCATTGGCGCAGTGAACGATGATCGGCCTGGACTTGAATTTCTGCAGTTCACCCGCTCGCGCCTCGAGTTGCGAGAGCGGCATGCTGCGCGCGTGCAGGATGTGACCCTTGTCGTATTCAGCCGGTTCGCGCACGTCCAGCACCACGGCGTCCTGCTGATTGATCATCAGGGTGGCTTGCAGGGTGGATACCCAGGGGCCGCCGCTGCCGCGCTTCACGTACGGCCAGACCAGCATCGCCCCGCTGGCGAAGGCCACGGCGATCAGCCAGATGTTATCGAGGGCGAATTGCCCGAATTGAGCGACTTGCATGGGTCAGGGAAAGTTTTTCTCAAACCGGCGCGCAGAAAAATGCTTGCCGAATTGAATTTTCATGGAGACAGCCCGCTATTATAAAATTGTTTCCTACATTTCGGAATGATGAAAATGGAGCCGAAAACGTACCGGGTAGTGCTGCTGCGCCACGGCGAGTCGGTCTGGAATCGGGAGAATCGGTTTACCGGCTGGACCGACGTGGACCTGAGCGATCGCGGCCGCGAGGAAGCGGTGCAAGCCGGGCGACTGCTGAAGGAAAACGGCTTCTTGTTCGATTGCGCCTACGTCTCCGTACTGAAACGAGCCATCAAGACGTTGTGGCTTGCCCTCGAACAGATGGACCTGATGTGGATCCCCATCCAGCATTCCTGGCGGCTGAACGAGCGGCATTACGGCGCGTTGCAAGGACTCAACAAGTCGGAAACCGCAGCAAAATTCGGCGATGCGCAGGTGCACGTATGGCGCCGCAGCTACGACATTCCTCCACCGGCGCTCTCGCTTGATGATTCCCGGCACCCTGGCGCAGATCCGCGCTACGCGGGCCTCAAACCCGACCAATTGCCCCTCACCGAGTGCCTCGGGGACACCGTGGCAAGATTCACGCCGTACTGGGAACAGACGATTGCCACCGCCATTCGGAGCGGGCAGCGCGTCCTCATCGCGGCACATGGAAACAGCCTGAGGGCGCTGGTAAAGTATCTCGACCGGTTGAGCGATGCAGACATTGTCGGGGTGAACATACCCACCGCCGCGCCGCTGGTGTACGAACTGGATCAATCTTTGCGGCCCATTCAGCATTATTACCTGGGCGATCAGGCGGCAATTGAGAGCGCGGCGCAGGCCGTCGCCAACCAGGGCAAGGCAGGCGGTTGAACCCCCGGCTCGGGCAGCCCATGATCCGGCTGCTCTTTTATCTGCTGCTGGGTTTCCAGGGCGTCGTTTGCCACGCCCAGCCTGTGGATAACGCGCGGCTCGAGGCGCTGCGCGCACGCATAGAGCGCCTCAAAAACGACATCACTCAGGCAGAGGAGTCGCGCAATGAAGCTCGCGACCAGTTGCGCGAATCGGAGGAAAAAATCTCCGACGCGAGCCGCCTGCTGCGAGAGTTGTCGCGGCAACGTGAGGCGGCTCGCAAGGAGCTCGATACGCTGGCCGCACAGCGACGCGCCATCGAATCGGACATCAGCGGACGCCAGGATCAGTTATCCCGCCTCATCACAGTCCGCTATCTGACCGGGGAAACCGGGACCGTGCGCCTGCTGCTGTCCGGCGAGCATCCCGCACGGGCGGCGCGTGAACTTCACTACTACGGCTACATGTCCCGCGCCCAGGCAGAGTTCATCCGCGTCCTGCGCAGCGGATTGGCAAACTTGCGGGTGCTGGAAGAACTCAGCCGGGGCAAAGCGGCCGAGCTGTCCGGGATCGAAGGCGCGCACCGCCGGGAGCGGGAGGGGCTGGTACGGCAGCAGGCCGAACGCCGTCAGGTGCTGGGACGGGTGTCGGAGCGCCTGCGCACGCAGCGTCGCGAAGTGAGAAGCCTGGAGCGGGACGAATCACGCCTGTCCCGGCTGGTGGAAGAACTCGCGCGGGCGCTGGCAGACACGCTCGCCGAAGGTAAGCCCGCCAAAAGCAAGCCCGGCGGGCGGCGAATCGAGTTGCTGCCCGAAGCGGCGGACCGCGAATCGGCCTTTGCCCGGCTGAAAGGCAAACTGCGACTACCGGTCAAAGGGGAACTGATTCACCGGTTTGGCGGTCCACGTACTGAGGGCGGACCGCCGTGGAAGGGTCTTTTCATCCGTGCGGCCTCCGGACAGGAGGTCAAGGCGGTCGCTTCAGGGCAAGTCGTGTTTGCTGACTGGATGCGCGGATTCGGCAACCTGCTGATCATCGATCACGGGCAGGGCTATCTCACAATCTATGGCAACAACGAATCCGTATTGAAGGGATTGGGGGATGCCGTGCGCGTCGGCGACGTTGTGGCGACCGTCGGGGCGAGCGGCGGTAACCCGGAATCCGGTCTATACTTCGAGATGAGACACGAAGGCAAGGTCTTCGATCCGCTGAAATGGGCAGCGCTCAAATAAAGCTTACGCGCCGCCGGCACGCATGAGGTCACGGAGCATTTAATGGCAACCAAAGTCAAACACATCAGCCTGGTGCTGGTCGGCATTCTTGCCGGCGTGCTGCTCAGCCTCAATTTTTCGGCCGTCGCGCAACGCGAGGCGGGACGATATCCCCTTCCCGTGGATGAGCTTCGCGCATTTGCCGAAGTGTTCGGGGCGATCAAGGGCGGCTATGTCGAGCCGGTTGAGGACAAAAAACTCATCACCGAGGCCATCAACGGCATGCTCTCCGGACTCGACCCGCATTCGGCGTATCTCGATCAGGACGCGTTCAAGGAATTGCAGGTTGGCACCCAGGGCGAGTTTGGCGGACTGGGCATCGAGGTCGGCATGGAAGACGGCTTCGTCAAGGTAGTGTCGCCGATCGAGGATACCCCGGCGTTTCGCGCCGGGCTCAAACCCGGCGACCTGATCGTCAAACTCGACGACACCCCTGTCAAGGGCATGAGCCTCAATGACGCGGTCAAGCGGATGCGCGGCAAGCCACGCACCAGCATTCGCCTGACCATTGTCCGGAAAGGCGACCAGAAGCCCTTCGAGGTCACCTTGACTCGCGAGGTGATCCGGGTCCAGAGCGTTAAATCGAAAATGATCGAACCGGGGTATGCGTGGGTGCGCATTTCGCAGTTCCAGGAGCACACCGGCGAAAACCTGGTAAAGCACCTCGGAAATCTCTACAAGGAGGGCCCGCTCAAGGGTTTGGTGCTTGACCTTCGCAACGACCCGGGCGGGCTGCTCAATGGCGCGGTCGGCATTTCCGCGGCTTTCCTGCCGCCGAAGGTCCTGGTGGTCTCGACGGATGGACGTACCGAAGATGCGAAACGCAAATTCGTCGCGAGCCCGGATGATTACATGCGCGGCAGCCGCGAGGACTACCTGAAGAACCTGCCGGCGGGCGCGAAAACGGTGCCAATGGTGGTGCTGGTGAATGCCGGTTCCGCCTCGGCCTCGGAAATCGTGGCTGGCGCGTTGCAGGATCACAAGCGCGCGGTGGTAATGGGGACGCAGACCTTCGGCAAGGGTTCGGTCCAGACCATCCTCCCGTTGGGGAACAATACCGCCATCAAGCTGACGACTGCGCGCTACTACACCCCGAGCGGGCGTTCCATCCAGGCGAAGGGTATCGTGCCCGACATCGAGGTCGAGGATCCGAGCGCGACCGGTCAGCGCGTGCGCGAATCCGATCTTGACAAGCACCTGCGCAACAGCCAGGAAAAGGAAAAGGCGGCCGCCATCGAACGCCAGCAGCCGCAGGCGGCTCCCAAGCCGAGCGGTGCCGATGCCAAGCCGCTGCCGCCGCTGGAGTTCGCGTCTGACCAGGACTTCCAGTACAAACAAGCCCTTAATCATCTAAAAGGTCTGCCGGTCGCGAAAGTTCAGCAGACGGCGCAAACCCCCGCACCGGATTCCACGCCCCGGAAAAACTGAGCGACAGGGCGTCTGGCCTGGAATCGGCCGGCACCCGCTTCTGCCGTATTGATGAAGCGTTGATCGGCCGGCACGGTTCGGCCGGCCAGTGTCATCGAGCGGCCCATCCCTGTGAATGACCAGCAACTCCTCCGTTACTCGCGCCACCTGCTCCTCACCGAGTTCGGTGTGGACGCGCAGGAGACACTGCTCGGCTCCCACGCGCTGATCGTTGGCGCCGGAGGTCTGGGGTCGCCTGCCGCGATGTATCTTGCATCTGCGGGCGTCGGCACCGTGTCGCTGGCAGACGGCGACACGGTGGACCTGACCAACCTGCAGCGTCAGATTCTGCACAGCACCGACACCATAGGGCAAGCCAAGGTCGTCTCAGGCCGTCGCGCGCTGGCGCGCATCAATCCGGACGTTCGCGTCCTGCCGCTGGAAAAGCGCCTCGAAGGCGAAGCGCTGGAAGGCGCTGTGGCGGCTGCGGACGTCGTGCTCGATTGCTCCGACAATTTCGCCACGCGCCACGCCCTCAACCGCGCCTGCGCCCGCCATGCGAAGCCGCTCGTATCGGGGGCGGCGGTGCGCTTCGACGGACAGTTGGCGGTATTCGACCTGCGCTCTGCGCTCAGTCCGTGTTATGCCTGCCTGTTTCCGGAAGACGCCGAACACGAGGAAGTGCGCTGCGCCGTCATGGGGGTTTTTGCGCCCCTTACCGGAATCGTGGGAACCATGCAGGCAGGAGAGGCGCTCAAGGTGCTGACCGGCGTCGGCGACACCTTGACAGGACGGCTGCTGATTCTGGATGCGCTGGCCATGAACATCCGCACCATCCGGCTAGCGCGCGATGCGGATTGCCCGGTATGCCGGCACCGACCGGAGAGTTCGAAAGATTAGTTCCAGTCCTAAACCAGCAGCGGCCATTGCTTTTCAAAAATCTCCATCGGCCGGCGCTTGAACCCGCTTTTTGCAAACTGGTGCCACCGGCCGGTGACATAGGCCAGAACCAGGTTGGCATGGGCGCCGGGGTCGGGCTCATCGTTGCCTTGGGTGGCGGCCACGCGCAGGCACTGCTTGAGCGTCGCCTCCAGCCGATCGTGAAGCTGATTGATCCGAACCTGCAACCGCTCATGTTCGTTCACCAGCGCATCACCGATCAGAACCCGGGTCATGCCCGGATTCTTTTCCGCAAAACCGAGCAGCATCGCCACAATGGAGTGCAGTTGCTTGATACCGCTATCTTCCTCAGCGATGATTTTATTGGCAAGGCTGAACAGGCTCTGTTCGATGAATTCGATGAGGCCTTCGAACATCTGCGCCTTGCTGGCAAAGTGCCGGTATAGCGCGGCCTCGGAGACGTCCAGTTTCTTCGCCAGCGCCGCGGTTGTGATCTTTTCCCCTTTCGGGTCCTGCAGCATGCCAGCCAACACTTCGAGAATCTGGCGCTTCCGCTCGCCTGGTTTCCATGTCGCCATGATGCCCTCACTTCACCGTCGACTTGCGGATTATCGCCTATTGCATTGATCTACGTGAGTGCTTGCTACCAAAATATGGAGCAGTAGGCAAGCCCTGCGAGTCCGAGTACCGGCGCAACCTGAGCGATGCGAGCCACCCGGTCTGTCTCGAGCCGGTGCGCTGTCAAGGTCGAATATCCAGTGGGAAGCATGTCGCCGCTGCTTATCTATAATTGCCCGCATGCAACTCACGCCGAACTTTTCGCTCGAGACGCTCACCTACTCGGAAACCGCCGTCCGGCGCGGCCTCGACAACTTGCCCGGGGGCGAGGTGATCGTCAACCTGCAACGGCTCGCAGAAGGGTTGGAGGCGGTGCAATCGGTGCTCGGCCATCCCATCCGGATTTCCAGCGGCTATCGCTGCCCGAAATTGAACGCGGCGGTCGGCGGCGCGAGGACGTCGCAGCACCTGCAGGGTCTGGCGGCTGACATCGTCTGCCCGCAGTTCGGCTCGCCTGTTGATATCGCGCGTGCAATCATCGCCTCCGACATCGTGTTCGACCAGTGCATCAACGAGTGGGGTCGCTGGGTTCATGTCTCATTCAGCGCCGCGCCGCGGGGGCGGGTGCTGAGCATCTATGACTCGAAGAATGGCTACCTGGAAGGCCTGTGGGATGGCGAAGGGAGCCGGGTCGCCTGATTCAGGAACGGCCCCCCCGGATGACCTACTATTTGCTGCGAATGAGGGTGCCCACGCCCTCGTCCGTGAGGATTTCGAGCAGCAGCGCGTGTTCGACTCTGCCATCGATGATGTGCACGCTCCTGACGCCGCTTTTCGCCGCTTCGAGCGCCGAGGATATCTTCGGCAGCATGCCGCCCGAGAGCGTGCCCTCGGCGACCAGTTCATCGATTTTCCGTGGCGTCAGTCCCGTCAGCAGCTTGCCGTTCCTGTCGAGGACGCCGGGGGTATTTGTCAGTACCACCAGTTTTTCAGCCCGCAGCACCTCCGCCAGTTTCCCGGCGACCAGATCGGCATTGATGTTGAACGACTCGCCGTCCTCTCCCACGCCGATGGGCGCCACCACCGGGATGAAGCCGCTCGATTCCAGGGCCAATATGACAGCCGGGTCGATGGACGATATTTCGCCGACCTGCCCGATATCGATCGTCCCGCCGCCGTTGCCAGCGTCCGGCAGCAGCATCTTGCTGGCGCGGATAAACCCGCCATCCTGTCCGGTCAGGCCGACTGCCTTGCCGCCGGCCTGATTGATCAGGGTCACGACTTCCTTGTTGACGTGACCGCCCAGCACCATTTCGACGACGTCCATGGTTTCGGCATCGGTTACCCGCATGCCCTGGATGAATTCGCCTTTTTTCCCGATCCGCTTCAGCAGATCGTCGATCTGCGGGCCGCCCCCGTGGACTACCACCGGGTTCATGCCGACAAGCTTCAGGAGCACCACATCGTGGGCGAAGCTCCGCCGCAGCTTCAGGTCGGTCATGGCATTGCCGCCGTACTTGATGACGATGGTTCTGCCGTGAAAACGCTTGATATAAGGCAGCGCCTCGGCCAGCACCCGGGCCTTCATGTTGACTGCAGGCTTCGATTCGGACATCGGCTTGGCGGAATGAATGTTGAAAAGCGAGGGCGGATTTTAACCCGCGACCGCATCATTCCGGCAGGAATCGACCTGCGTTAAAAGGACGGCGGGCATCGCCCGCCGTCCTTTTTCCCAGTGCGCCAGACTCGCGCACCCTGGCCCGTGTGTTCCCGGTAAGACAGCCTTAATTGATGGTGATCTGTCGCCTGTCGGCCGCCGCCTTTTTCGGCAACACCAGTTCAAGGATGCCGTCTGCGTATTTCGCGCTCGCCTTGCTTTGATCGACTTCCTGGCCGAGCCGGAAAACGCGCTGGATCTTGCCGAAGTAACGCTCACTATGCAGCACCCGCTCTGCGTCCTTCGCATCGCGTTCCTGCCGGATCTGCGCCGCTATCGACACCTGGTCACCTTCGATGGTGAGCTGGATGTCTTCCTTCTTGGCCCCGGGCAATTCGGCCAGAATCTTGTACGCTCCGTCTTGCTCCGCGACCTCGATTCTGATCCTGCGCACCGGCTCGGATGACTCGAACGCCATGGGCCTGACGAAGAAACCTTTGAACAGGTCCTCAACCAGATCACCGTAGGGATCCTGACGCGTAATGTTTGGCATGATGTCTCCTGATCTGTAGTTTCGGGCATTCGCCCGTGTGCTAGTAAAATGGGGGGACGGGTGTCAAAATCAAGCGATTTGCGCCGGGATCGTTGCAATTTACAGGCGAGCAATGGGCTTGAACTATGCAGCATGCGCCCTCAAATTGGCGCGCTTGAGGTTGGCCGGGTTGCCGTGCCCGGGGCGGGACAATCCGTCAGATTTCCCGCCACTCAACTATTCCGGCACCGGCCCATGACCTCCCGCGATACTCCACCGGCGGCGCTTGATCTGGAGCAGTACCGGCCGCAGCTGGTGCGCTTCGCGATGGTGCAACTGCGGGACCCTAGCGCGGCGGAGGATGTGGCCCAGGACGCACTGCTGGCGGCGTTGCAGGGCGCCGACCGGTTTGCAGGTCAGTCTTCGGTCAAGACTTGGCTGATCGGCATCCTCAAGCACAAGATCATCGACCATATCCGTCGCCGCTCCCGCGAGCAGCCGCTGGAGATGTCAGCCGATGAAACGGGTACGGAAGATGTCGACGCATTCTTCGAGGACAACGGACATTTTCTCGATCCGCCCCGTGATTGGCATAACCCTGATGCGGCACTGGAGCAGCGCCGTTTTTTCGAAGCGCTGGAGCGTTGTCTGCAGGCCCTCCCCAAGGTCACCGCGCGCGTGTTCGTGATGCGCGAGGTGATGGGGGTGGATACCGCCGAAATCTGTAAGGAATTGACGATCTCGCCGTCCAATTGCTGGGTGATGCTGTATCGGGCCCGGATGAACCTTCGCGCCTGCCTCGAGAAAAACTGGTTCGCTCCGTCCGGCTGACTTGGTCAATGCTTAATCTTTCCTGCAAACAGGCAAGCAGACTATTGTCCGACCGGCAGGACCGGGAACTGGACCGGGGCGAGCGGTTCGCACTGAGGATGCACCTGTTCATCTGCAAGGCGTGCACCAATTTCGACCGGCAAATCGGCTTCCTGCGGCGTGCCTTCAAGTCTTGGCCCGGGCCGGATGACGACCCGGCAAAGCGCTGATCCGGCCGCGACTTTAGCGCTGCTCGCGCCGGATCCGCCGGGCTACAGCACGTAGCGCGCCAGGTCCTCGCTTTTTGCCAGTTCGGCCAGGCGGCCATCGACGTATGCGGCGTCGATGAAAATCATTCCGCTGTTGTGCCTGCCCGCGTCGAACGAGATCTCTTCGAGCAGTTTCTCCATGACCGTATAGAGCCGGCGCGCGCCGATGTTTTCGGTTTTTTCGTTGACCGAAAAAGCGATCTCCGCGAGGCGGCGGATGCCTTCGTCCGAAAACTTGATTTCGACCCCTTCGGTTTCCAGCAGCGCCTGGTACTGGCGCGTCAGGCAGGCGTCGGTATTGGTCAGTATCTGCTCGAAATCGGAAACCGACAGCGAATCCAGTTCCACCCTGATCGGGAAGCGTCCCTGCAGTTCGGGAATCAGGTCGGACGGTTTGGCGAAGTGGAACGCTCCGCTGGCGATGAACAGGATGTGATCGGTCCGCACCATGCCATACTTGGTAGTCACCGTGGTGCCTTCGACCAGCGGCAGCAGGTCGCGCTGCACCCCCTGCCGCGAAACATCCGCACCGGCCATCTCGCTGCGGCTGGCGATCTTGTCGACCTCATCCAGAAAAACGATGCCGTTCTGCTCGACGTTCGCCAGGGCGCGCGTCTTGAGGTCATCGTCGCTGATGAGCCGCGCCGCTTCCTCTTCGGTGAGCAGTTTCAGCGCCTCGCGGATTTTCAGCTTGCGCAGTTTCTTTCTTCCTCCCGAAAGATTCTGGAACATGCCCTGGATCTGCTGCGTCAATTCTTCCATTCCCGGCGGCGCAAGGATTTCCATCTGGCCCTGCGGGGCGGACACCTCGAGTTCCATGTCGCGCTCATCGAGCTCGCCTTCACGCAATTTTTTACGGAATTTCTGGCGGGTGGCGGAATCCTCGCCGCGCTCCGACCCGGAACCGAATCCGGCGTCCCGCGGCGGCGGAAGCAGCACGTCGAGGATGCGTTCCTCCGCCGCGTCGGCCGCGCGCTGGTTCACTTTCTTCATCGCGGCTTCGCGCGTTTCCTTGATGCTGATCTCGGCCAGGTCGCGGATGATGGTGTCGACGTCCCGGCCGACATAGCCGACCTCGGTGAATTTGGTCGCCTCCACCTTGATGAACGGCGCGTCGGCGAGGCGCGCCAGGCGGCGGGCAATCTCGGTTTTCCCCACGCCGGTCGGACCGATCATCAGAATGTTCTTGGGCGTGATCTCCTGGCGCAGGGGCTCGGCGACCTGCTGCCGCCGCCACCGATTGCGCAGCGCGATGGCAACCGCGCGTTTGGCTTTCTGCTGACCGATGATGTGTTTGTCCAGCTCATGGACGATTTCCTGCGGTGTCATATGGGACTTCATCTGGTCATGTTCCGTGATCAATGGCGGATGCCAAAGAAAGAGGCCCTGCAAACGGCGGCGCAGCTCACGCGGTCTGCCGCCTCAATCCCTGCCGAGCACCTCTACCACCACGTTTCGGTTGGTGTAAATGCACAGATCGCCGGCGATCTCCAGTGACTTGCGCACGATCTGCTCCGGGCCGAGCGAGGTGTTTTCCAGCAGCGCCCGAGCAGCGGATTGCGCGTACGCGCCGCCCGAACCGATCGCCAGCAGCCCGTGTTCCGGCTCGAGTACGTCGCCCATACCGGTGATGATGAGCGATACCTCCCGGTCGGCGACTGCCAGCATGGCCTCGAGGCGACGCAAGATGCGATCGGTGCGCCAATCCTTGGCGAGTTCAACCGCCGAGCGCAGCAGATTGCCCTGGTGTTTCTCGAGTTTTGCCTCGAACCGCTCGAATAGCGTAAACGCATCCGCCGTGCCGCCCGCAAACCCGGCAAGAATGCGTTCCTGATAGAGCCGCCTGACCTTGCGCGCGCTCGACTTGATGACGATGTTTCCCAGGGTTACCTGCCCGTCGCCGCCCAATGCCACGACACCGTCCCGCCGCGCCGACAAAATGGTAGTGCCGCGAAATTGCTCCATGTGGTTCCGGTTATGACAGGGTCGCCGAAGGACTGAAGTGCAAAGTCATGCGGTGCGCTCAGACTACTAAGTTGAGACGAATCTGCCTCAATTCAAGAGGCATTCGCGCTGCTACGCAACCCCCGCGAGGTCCCGGTCCGGTTGAATCCCCGATGCATGATCGCCGCGCACCCCGGCTCGCAAACCACGTTTTTCCAGTGGCGGGAAGGGCGGCCAATGCGACTGTGAGCATCGCTGAGCGGAAAGTGAACGGGTCTGGGAGCGCTGGTCAACTCCCCCGGGTGGCCGGGGGTACGTTGCTCGCCGGCTCGACGCCGCATCCGGCGCAACTGTTCAATCGCCGTAAAGCTTCTGTTTCAACTCGCGACGAGCCTGCGCCTCGATCGTAAGGGTCGCGGTCGGCCGCGCCAGCAGCCGGAGGATGCCAATCGCTTCGCCGGTCTCCTCGCAATAACCATAGCTGCCATCGGCAATGCGGCTCAATGCCTGCTCGATTTTCTTGAGCAATTTCCTCTCGCGGTCACGCGCCCGCAGTTCCAGTGCGTGTTCTTCCTCGATAGTGGCCTGATCGGCGGGATCGGACTCCATTTCGTGCTCGCGCAGATGTTCCGACGTATTGCCGGCGTTCTCCAGCAGTTCGCGCTGCATACCCAGCAAACGCTCGCGGAAAAAATCCAGCTGCTCCGGACTCATGTACTGCGATGCCGGCGCACGCTTCAGTTCGGCCTCCGACAGTCCATTCTTCTTCTTCTCGTTCTTATGGCCGGTCTTGGCGGCCTGGTCCACCTTCACTGCGTTTCCACCAGACATTGTTCCAGCCCCTTGATAAACAGTTCCTGCGGCAGATTACGCCCGATAAACACCATGGTACTGGAGCGCTCCTCATCTTTGCCCCAAGGGCGCCCGATGTCGCCGCCCATCAGCATGTGCACTCCCTGGAAGACCACCCGGTGGGGATTATCCCGGAGATACAACACTCCTTTGTAACGCAGCATGTCCTGTCCGTGTACTTGTATCAGGCCGGATAGAAACTCTTCGAGCTTCACGCCATCGAACGGACGATCCGCGCGGAACACGAACGATCTCACATGCTCATCGTGGTCATGATGATCCTCTTCGAGAAACCCCGGGTCAATCTCCAGCACCGCATTGAGGTTAAAACCCCGTATATCAAGGATTTCCTCGATCGGCGCGTTACCGAAATGGACTTTGCGGATGGGCGCACGCGGATTCATCCGGGACAGCCGTTGCCGCAGTTTTTCCTGATCCTCGTCACTGACCAGGTCGGTTTTTGACAGCAGGATGCGATCGGCGAAACCGACCTGTTCCTGTGCCTCCCGAAATTCATCCAGCTGCATGGGCGCATGCTTGGCGTCCACCAGGGTGAGAACGCTGTCCAGCAGATAGTAGTTGCCGATCTCTTCGTCCATGAAAAACGTCTGCGCCACCGGTCCCGGATCGGCCATACCTGTGGTTTCGATCACCACCCGGTCGAACTTGAGCTGGCCGGAGTCGCGCTTGGACCTCAGTTCGCCCAGAATGCGGACCAGATCACCCCGCACGGTGCAGCAAATGCAGCCGTTGTTCATCTCGACGATCTGCTCGTTGGCGTCGTTCACCAGGATTTCGTTGTCGACCCCGGCCTCCCCGAATTCGTTCTCGATTACGGCGATACGATGCCCGTGCTGTTCCTTGAGAACGCGATTGAGCAGCGTTGTTTTTCCGCTACCGAGGAAGCCGGTGAGAATGGTGACCGGCACCATGGGTTCCTGTTGCGACATGTTGTCTCCTGACCATCCAGGGGCGGATCGGATGGGGCGCAGAGTGTACCGGCCATGACCGGCTACCGCAACCGGTTCCGATGCGCCTTCCGGACCACCTGCCGGCCCCGTTAATGCAAGGGCTGTAACGTTCCTGGGCTGTTCTCGGCTTGGGCGGACCAAGCCGGAACGGCAAAAAGGACCGTCCGAGGTCCGATCGCCGCGGTTGGTCGGATTCCCTCGCGCACGCTAGTCCACCCTCAACAACAGACCCTTCAGGTACTCACCTTCGGGAAATTCCAGCCGCACCGGGTGATCGGCCGGCGCCGCGAAACGCCCGGCCACCGTCGCCGTCACCCCGGCATCGGCCGCTGCCCCGGCGACAATTTTCCCGAACAACTCCGCTGACACACCGCTCGAACAGGAGAACGTGGCCAGCGCCCCGCCAGGCCGCAGCAGCTTGAGCGCACTCAGGTTGATATCCTTGTAAGCGCGCGAAGCGCGTTCTGCGTCCCTGGACGTCGGCGCAAACTTCGGGGGATCGAGAATGATCAGATCGAATTGCCGCGACTCGTCGCGCAACCGGCGCAGGTAACGGAATACGTCTGCGTCAACCCACTCCGCGTTTTTGCGAGCGAAACCGTTCAGTGCCGCATTTGCCCTGGCCAGTTCCAGGGCCGGCGCGGAACTGTCCACCGAGGTGACGCGACTCGCACCGCCGGCCAGCGCCGAAAGGCTGAATCCGCCCGAGTAGCAAAAACAATTGAGCACATCGCAGTCGCGTGCCAGCGAGCCGACACGGCGGCGATTGTCGCGTTGATCAAGGTAGAAGCCGGTCTTGTGCCCACCTGCAATATCGACCGCGTAACGCAATCCATGCTCTTCGATCCGCACCCTGCCTTCTGGTCGGGATCCGCGCAGGACGCCTCTCCGGGTGGGCAATCCTTCGAGCTTACGCACGTCGGCGTCGGATCGCTCGTAAATCGAACGCCACTCGCCCAACTCCTCTAGCAGCGTTACCCACGTATCGCGCCAGCGTTCGGCGCCTGCCGAAAGAATCTGCACGACCAGAGTGTCACCGTAACGATCGACGATGAGCCCGGGCAACCGGTCACCCTCGCCGTTGACCAGGCGCCAGGAATTCGAATCGCCGCTCGGCTGAATCGAAGCGCGCGCGGCGAAAGCGGCGGCAAGTCTTTCACGGAACAGCGCCGGTCCCGGCTGTGCCTCCGGGTCAAAGCCCCAGATACGACCGCGAATCTGCGAATGCGGGCTGTAGGCGGCCCAGGCGAGAAATCTGCCATCCGCTGAGCACACCTGGACGGTATCGCCAACACCCGGGCTTCCCCGTACCGCGTCGATTGCTCCGGAGAATACCCAGGGGTGATGGCGCAACAGCGAACGCTCACGGCCCGCCTTCAGGATGAGCTTGTCGCTCATGGCAGCCTGTGGGCGTGCTCCAGCGCCGCCACGATGGACGGATCAGTGACGATATGCGCCTCGACCGGGCCGGACGCTACGCTCCAGGACTGTGACGACTGGGAATTTGCGGGTGCCGCACCGCTGCCGAGGCCTGCGAACCAGGCAACAAGATCGCCTCGAATGCCTTCGCCCACATCGGCCGCAAACACGTAGCCATCGTGCAGCACGCCGCCGTCCATGCGCCTGCCGCGCAGCGAGGGGACGTAGAGTGCCGTCCCGGTTGCTATGTACCCCGGATCGGTGGCCAGGGTGCGGCCCGGGACCAGCCGCAGACCATGAACGCCCAAACCGAATCTGGCATGGCTGCGGGCGAACCGCGCGCGTCCCAGCGCATCGGCCGAAACCGGATGCCGGCGCGCATAGCGGCTGAACACGCGCTTGCAGTTGGCCTGTCGCTCCCGTCCGGCGCCGACGACGTAATAGGTGGCGGACGCGATGATGACTGCCCCGCCCATTGCAGCGTCGCAGAACTGCACTTCGCCCAGCCGCGGTCCGAGCGCACGCCCCGCTGCATCGAGCAGCGCAATGGCAGCGTCCTCATCCGGTATCAGTTCCATGGAAAAATAGCGGCTGATGCGAACCATGCGGGCCGTGCCCCTTCGCAAAAGGGCGGAACCGCCCTGCGCAGTGGCAGGCGGTGAAAGTTTGAATCCATCGACTGCGCCGGCAAGATCGGCGCCGCATGCACGGAACGACAAGGCGAGAGCGAACAAAACGCAGATGGCGGCGGCCCACCCGAGCTTCATTGCGGTGATTCAGGTTTTCTTCCGCGCCCGCGGATGGGCCCGGTCGTAGGCTCCGGCGAGGTGCTGGAAATCAAGGTGCGTGTACACCTGCGTCGTGGAAATGCTGGCGTGACCGAGCAGTTCCTGTACCGCCCGCAGATCTCCGGATGATTGCAGCAGGTGGGTGGCGAATGAGTGGCGCAGCATATGCGGATGAACGTGCATGCCCAGCCCCGCCTGGCGGGCCCAGCGGGAGAGCTGCCGGCGGACGACTCCGCCACTGATACGCCGGCCGTGCGCACCCACGAACAGCGCCTCGCATCCGGGTTTCGCCATGGTGTGGCGCAGCTTCAACCATCCGGCGAGCGCTGCGCGTGCTTTGGCGCCGACCGGGACCCGGCGCGTTTTCGACCCCTTGCCCACGACCGTGACTTGCGCCTCGCGCAACATGTCCTTCGCCGCAGATTCGTTCAGTCCGACCAATTCCGCTAGGCGCAACCCGGACGAATACGACAGTTCGAACATCGCCTGGTCGCGCGCCGCCATTGTCCCCTCCGCAGCATGGTCGAGCAGTTGCGAGGCCGCGTCGGGCGACAGCGCTTTGGGCAGTGCCCGCGGACTTTTCGGCGGCCGCAGGCCGGTGCACGGGTTATGCGTGAAGCCCCGGTATCGCACCAGCCAGGCGAAAAACCCGCGCCAGCCGGACAGCATGTGGGCAATGGTGCGTCCCGACAGACCGCGCGCGTGCAATTGCGCCACCGAGCGGCGGATGTGCTGCGCCTGCAACAAGCCGAGCTCGATGTCGGGGTTGTGGCTGTAGAGTTCTTCGACGCTGCGCCGGTAATTGTGCACCGTACCGGCAGCAAGCCGGCGCTGCTGCGACACGTGTTCGATAAACCCGGCCAGCAGCTCGTTGCGGGAGCCGGCGCGCCCGGCCGGTCGCGCGGCGCTCATTTCAGATCCAGCGTCCCAGTGCGGCGCTGACCAGCTCACCCAGGCGCGCGAGGTACACGGTGCCCATCTCCGGGTAGAAACGCAGCGGATCTTCGCTGCCCAGCGCCAGCAGCCCGAATGTTTCGCGCGCGCCCACACCGGTATCGGCAAGCGGCATGAAAGCGACCGATCGGACGTGCGCTGCCGCATCGCCGTACCACGAGGCGATCTCGAGGTTGCCGCTGGCGCCGCAATAAGGCCGGGCCAGGCCCGCGGCGTACTGCTTGACGTCGTCGGTGACGGGCGTGAACGCTTCCATGCCGATTGCGCCGCCGCGCCACAGGCGCACGGTTGCGTGGGGCACGGCGAAGTCCTCGCGCAGGTTGTAAAAGAGCACAGCCAGCATCGCCGCGAGATCCGCGGCAGGCAGCAATGCCACGCTCAGGCGGTGCATCTTGTTGCTGATCGCGTCGTTTTCCTCGCCAAACTGGATCAGTTCCGCCAGCTTGGTCTCCAGTGCCTTGTTTTTTTCCCGCAATGTCAGCACCTGGCGGTCCGATAGTGCGATCGCCTGGCCACCGTGCGGATTGGGCACGGTGATTTGCGACAGCATTTCCGCGTAATCCTCGAAGAAGACGGGGTTGTCCTGCAGATATTGAACTACGTCGTCAGCGTTCATTGAGTTCCAACTCTCCTTCAAACACGGTGACGGCGGGCCCCGTCTTCCAGACGGGCGAGTTTAGTCCATTCCGGTCACCGTCCCAACGAATCGTCAGTTCGCCGCCTCGCGTCTGGACCCGCACCAGCGCTTCGAGCAAGCCGCTTCGGATGCCGGCCACGACCGCGGCGCAAGCACCCGTTCCGCATGCGAGCGTTTCCCCTGCGCCTCGCTCGTGCACCCGAAGCCGGATGCGATCACGCCCGGCGATCTGCATGAATCCGGCGTTTACGCGCCTGGGAAAACGCGCATGCCGTTCAATCGCCGGTCCTTGCCGGAGCACCGGCGCGGTCTCCACGTCCTCAATCAGCTGCACCGCGTGCGGATTACCCATGGATACCGCAAACACCGCCACCTCCTGCCCGTCCACCTGCAGCGGCCACCAGGCACCGCCGTCCCCGGCCGGACCCGGACGCCGGTTCAGCGGAGTCAGATTGGCCGAATCGAACGGAATGCGCGGCGGATGAAAAATCGGTGCGCCCATGTTGATGGTGACCTGGCCGTCCATTTCCAGCCTCGGCGTGATGATTCCGGACAGGGTTTGCACCCGGATGTCGTTTTGCCTCGTGAGTCCCTGGTCATGCACAAAACGGACGAAGCAGCGGGCGCCATTGCCGCATTGCTCGACTTCGCCGCCGTCCGAATTCCAGATCCGATAACGGAAATCCGCGTCCGCGGTATCGGGCTTTTCGACCAGCAGTATCTGGTCGCAGCCGACGCCGAAGTGGCGGTCCGCGATGCGCCTGGCCAGCGCCGGCGTGAGCGTCACCTGCTGGCGGATTCCGTCGAGCACGACAAAATCGTTGCCCGTGCCCTGCATTTTCGTGAATTTCAGTCTGCTCATCTGCCCGCCACGTCAGTACCAGCTTGACTCGCCCTGCGGGCGGGTCTTGAAACGTTTGTGCGTCCAGAAATACTGCTCCGGGCACTCGCGCACCCGATCCTCGATGAAGGCATTCATCCGGCGGGTGTCCGCGGCGACATCGCCGCTGGGATAACCGTTCCACGCAGGATAACAGCGAAGTTCGTATCCGGCGGCGCCGGGCAACAACCGCGCAACGCATGGCACCACCCGGGCGTTGGCAAGCCGTGCCAGCCTTGGCAGTGCGGTCACGGTGGCCGCCGGGACGCCGAAGAAGGGCGAGAAAATCGCGTTGCGCGCGCCATAGTCGAGATCGGGCAGATAGTAGAGAAAGCGTCCGGCTTTGAGCGCCTTCAGGGCTTCCCGCACGCCGTCCTGCCGGGAAAAAAGCTGTTGCGCGCCGAACCTCAAGCGACCGCGCAACAGGGCACGGTTCATCACTGGATTCTTCTGGTTCGCATAGATGCTCGACATGTCCATGATGCAGGACAGGCGCGTCCAGCCTGCGTCCAGCGCGACGAAGTGCGGCGCCAGAAGAATCACCGCGGCGCCCGGGGCGGGCGTCAGGTGTTCCTGTCCCTTCAGCGTAATCAGACGTTCCAGCCTCCGCCGTGAACTCCACCACAGCAGTCCCCGTTCCACAACGCCGCGGCCGACGGCCTTGAAATGGCGGCGCGCCAGCGCCGTGCGCCCCGTTTCGGTCATGTCGGGGAAGCAGTGCGCGAGATTGGCAAGGCAAACCTGTCTGCGCTCGCGTCCGAAACGGAAAAGAAGCATCCCGAATGCCTCGCCCAGCGGCGCCAGAATCCGCAACGGGAGAAAACGCAGCAGCCACATGATGGTGAGACCAAGCCGCGCTACCACCGCGTCCTCCGGTCACTTTTCCCCGTCACCCGGCACCCCGAATTGCTGCTGCTTGAAGGGCGCCTCGACACCAGAGGGCACCTTGTAGCGGTTGTAACCCCACAGATACTGCGAGGGGCAGCGACGGATCAGCCCTTCCAGCGCGCGGTTCAAATGGCGGGCAGGCGATTCTGCCTCGAGCCGCGGCGGCATCGGCTCAGCGTAGCCACGATAGCCCCTGCCTCCGGGCAGGCGTTCGGCATAGGCCATCACCACCGCGGCGTCCGTCGATTGGCGCAACCGCTCCACCAGGGTCATGGTGTAGGCCGGTCTGCCAAAAAACATGGCCCACTCGCCTTCCCCCCGGCCGGGCGCCTGGTCAGGAAGGATGCCGACCGCCTCACCCGCCTTCAGGGCAAGGAACAGGGAGCGGATGCCGCGCATATCGGGCGTGGCGAGGGTGAGATTGGGCTTGCCGCGCCCGCCCATGACGAAGGGCGTGATGAGACCCTTCTTCGGCGGAGAAAACAGTACGGTCATCGGTCCGTGCGTGTGCGTGTACCACTGGGCGGTCACTTCGAAACAACCCAGGTGCGGGGTGACGAAAATGATGCCTTTACCGCGGGCTTGAGCCCGCGCGATGACATCTCCCACACGAACGTCACGCATCAGCCCTGCCGCGTTGGCCTGTGAACGAAACCAGACGGGCAGCAGCTCAGCGACCCCCTTGCCGGTTTCGGCCACCACCGCGCGCCGCAGCGCGACGGTCTCATAGCCGGCGGCAGACAGGTTTTGGGTGAGAATACGGCGGTAGCGGGGCGAAGCGGCGTAAATCAGCCATCCCATGCCCGTGCCCAGCGCGTGATAAAACCACAGCGGCAGGACGGCCAGCGCCCTCAACAACGCAGTCATCGCCTGGCGGGAGAGGCTCGTACTGCGCCGGTGGGACGAATGTCGGCAGGACGAATTACAGTGGGATCGGGCATCGAACGGTGGGCGGACTTGGAGTCGTAGGTCGGAAACGCGCAGAAATTATGCTAATCTGGCCGCCCTCTTTCGTTGCCACAGGAATTGCGGAGATGAACAGTTTTCTTTTTACGTCCGAATCTGTTTCGGAAGGACATCCGGATAAAGTCGCCGATCAGATCTCCGATGCCGTTCTCGACGCCATTCTAGCGCAGGACAAACGCTCCCGCGTCGCCGCGGAGACCCTGGTAAAGGACAACCTGGTGGTGCTGGCGGGCGAAATCACCACCGATGCACGCGTGAATTTCGACGAGGTCGCGCGCAGGACCATCCGGCGAATCGGCTACACCGATCCGGTCATCGGCTTCGACACCCACACCTGTACGGTCATCGTCGCCTACGGCGAGCAGTCGCAGAACATCGCGCAGGGCGTGAACGAAGGCCAGGGGCTCGACCTCGACCAGGGCGCCGGCGACCAGGGCCTGATGTTCGGCTTTGCCTGCGATGAAACCCCCCAGTTCATGCCGCTGCCGATTTTTCTGTCGCACCGCCTGGTCGAGCGGCAGTCGGAATTGCGACGCGATGGCCGCCTGCCCTGGTTGCGTCCCGACGCAAAATCGCAGGTCACCCTGCGCTATGTGGACGGCAAGCCGGATTCCATCGATACGGTGGTGCTGTCGACGCAGCACAAGCCGGGCATGACCCACAAGCAGATTGAAGAAGCGGTGATCGAACAGATCATCAAGCCGGTCCTGCCGAAAAACATGATCAAGGGTTCGATCAAGTATCTGGTCAATCCGACCGGCAGTTTCGAAATCGGCGGCCCCAAAGGCGACTGCGGTCTTACCGGGCGCAAGATCATCGTCGATACCTACGGTGGTTCGGCGCCGCACGGTGGCGGCGCCTTCTCCGGCAAGGATCCCTCCAAGGTGGACCGCTCGGCCGCGTATGCGGCGCGCTATGTCGCCAAGAACGTGGTCGCCGCCGGCATCGCAACCAGGTGCCAGGTGCAGGTTTCCTACGCCATCGGCATCGCCAAGCCGACCTCGGTGATGATCACCACGTTCGGCACCGGCAGGATTTCGGACGAGAAAATTTCCGATCTGGTCCAGAAACATTTCGACCTGCGCCCGAAAGGCATCGTGCAGATGCTCGACCTGCTGCGGCCGATCTACGAAAAAACCGCCGCCTACGGCCACTTCGGGCGCGACGAGCCGGAATTCACCTGGGAATCCACCGACAAGGCGATGGCGCTGGCCGCCGACGCCGGTATCAAAAGGCAGGCCGTCACGGCTTAGCGTCCGCTTACTTGTTCAGAAAACCCGGTGCTGCCGGTATCCTTGCCACCGGATTCTCTGGACGGCAGCAAATGCGCGTACGTGCGGCATCGCGCCGGCTGGGCCGCCGCCTGACGCGGGCGCCGTGCCCGTTCCATTGGGCAAAGGCTCAGGCAAGTGTGCAAAGGCTCGCGCAACAATTGCGCGCGGCCCTTTTGCTTGACTCTCCCTGATTATTCCGGGGCGCCGATCGCCTCTGATTGCTTTCTGATAGGATGATATCGGCCTTCAGTCCGAACCTGCAGGCTCACGAAATGAAGGGGGGGCGCGCATGAAACTCAGACGAGCGGTGGTGATGTTTTTCTTCCCGATGGTGCTGGGTGCGACGGCGGCTTCCCCGTCGTTCGCCCAGGGGAAAATTCCCTTGTCGGTAATGGAACTGATCCCTACGCCCGATGTGACCGTCTCCTTCATGGCCATGGCGCGGGATCTCGGCCTGTTCGACAAGAACGGCCTGGCGGTGACGATCAAGTCGGGTGCGGGTGGCGGTCCCCATCGTATCCAGAACCTGGAAGGCGGCGAGGCGGGCATTGCGACCAGCGACATCATCGCCGCCATGTCCGCCACCTATCAGGGCAGCGACGTGAAGATCATCATGGTGCCGAGCGCCCGCTACGGCGCGGCCATCGTCGCCCACAAGAAATACACCGATGTACGCCAATTGAAGGGCAAGCTGTGGAGCGTGCCCAGCCTGGGCGGTTCGGCGCGTTTCATGACGGTGATCGTGCTCAAGCATTTCGGCCTGAGCGACAAGGACGTGCAGTGGAAAGCCGCCGGCGGCACCGCGGGGACTCTGGCGATCTTGTACTCCGGCCAGATCGATGCCATCACCCTGGTGCCGACCGCGCTGCCGCTGATGAAGGGGCCGGAGGCCAGGGATGCGCATGTGCTGGTGGCGAACACTGCTCAGATCACCCCGCCTTTCCCCAACTTCGTGTTCGTGGCCAAGAAATCGTGGCTCGACAAGAATCCCCAGGCGGCCGAGCGCTTCGTCACCGCCATGATGGAGATGATGCGGGATATGGCCGCGAACAAGGCGCGCTTTGCCCTGGCGGTCGCCAGGCTGACACCGGGACTGTATTCTCCCGAGGACGTCGATGGCATGTGGAAAAGCCTGAGCGAGGGCGGGTTCTGGGCGGTCAACGGCGGCATCAATCTTGCCAGCGTCAAGGGCGTGCTCGATGTCTTCTTCGAGATCCGCGGGGACAAGCCGAACGACAAGCTCAACAAGGCTGCGGATCTCTTTGACACCGGTCCGATGAAGCGGGTGCTGGACAAGATGGGCGTCGCGCCGAAATCGAAGGACGTCCCCGACTGGCGACGCTGAGTGCCGTCCGCGCAACCGGCGCAAGGGGACGCCGCCCTGGGGAGCCCGGCCCTGCTCTCCTCCGCCCCGAAAATCGAAATCCGGGGTCTGACCAAGCGCTTTGCGGCGGCCGATGGCGCTGTCCCCCTGGTTGCGCTGGAGGACATCAATCTCTCCCTGGGTGAGCGGCAGTTCGTCAGCATCGTGGGTCCGAGCGGGTGCGGCAAGACCACCTTGCTGCGGATTCTGGCCGGCCTCGCCCCCTGGGACGAGGGCAGTCTGCTGGTCAACGGCGTCCCGGTCAGCGGCGCGGTTCCCCGGTTGTCCATGGTGTTTCAGCAGGCCGGCCTGATGCCGTGGAAAACGACATGGGAAAACGTCGCCCTGGGCCTGGAACTGCTCCGCCATCGCCCGCTCACGCGCGAGGACAACACGGCGGTGCAGCGTTACATCGATCTGGTGAACCTGAGCGGATTCGAGCGCTACTATCCGCACCAGCTCTCCGGGGGGATGCAGCAGCGCGTGGGCCTCGCGCGTGCTCTCGCGCGCGAGCCTGAAATCCTGCTCATGGACGAACCGTTCGGCGCACTGGACGCGCAGACGCGCTTCCTGCTTCAGGACGAGTTGCAGCGGCTGTGGGTCGAGACCCAATCCACGGTCGTGTTCATTACGCACGACCTGGATGAGGCGATTTATCTTTCCGACCGGGTGGTGATCATGTCCCGGCGGCCCGGCCGGATAAAGCGCCAGCTCAGCGTGGACCTGCCGCGGCCCCGCTACAATTACGATGCGCGCGCGGCGCCCGCGTTTCTCGATTTGCGGCGTCTCGCATGGGCCGACATCAAAGAGGAGTTGCTTCTCCGATGAAAGACTTTCGGATCAGCTTTGACTGTAGGCGGGACGTTCACCGATTTGGTGATGGTCGATGGCGCGAGAGGCTGCTGCTGCGCCTGCCGGGTGGCGGCGGGTCTGGCAAGGGATCGGCGCGCGACCCGGCGTCGGTCGCCCGGAACCTCGCCATGGGACATGTGACTGTGAGACAGGGTCGCGGGCACTGAGCCATGAGCCGGTGGTCGAAATTCGCCGACTGGCTGCTGCCGATCTTTTCCCTCTCGCTGCTGCTCGCGGTCTGGCAGGTCGTGGGCGGCCTGGTGTCGCCGGTGATCCTCTCGACCCCCACGCGCGTGGCGGGCGCCCTGGTAGAAATGCTGGCGAGCGGGGAATTGCTGCAGGCCACGCTGCTCACCCTGCTGCCGCTGGCACTGGGGCTGGGGCTGTCCCTGGTGGTCGGCGTGGCCATGGGTTTGCTGCTGGGGTTGTCGCGCGTCTCCGCCAGCCTGTTGAACATCTACATCTTCATTTTCTGGGCGACCCCCACCATCGCGCTGCTGCCCTTGCTGGTGGTCTGGATGGGCATCGGGCTCGCCGCCACCGTGACCTTCGTCTTCCTCAACGCAGTCTTTCCGATCATCCTGAACACCCAGACCGGCGTGCGCGAGGTGGACCGCGGGCTGATCGAAGTGGTCGAGTCCCTGGGCGCGCGGCGCTGGGAGACGATTCGCACCGTGGTCATCCCGTCGGTCATTCCCTACGTATTCGCCGGGATCAGGATCGCCATCGGGCGCTCCATGGTGGCGGTGATCGCGGCGCAGCTGCTGATCACCGCCACCGGGATAGGCTACATGCTGCAGTTCTACGGAGAGACGCTGCAGTTGGCCAAATACTTCGCCCCGCTCATCATCACCGCGGTGCTGGCGCTGGCGCTGACCAAGGGCAACGATCTGCTCGAACGTCACCTGGTGCGCTGGAAGCCGAGCGCGTTTTGACTGTCAAAAGTTGGGGTTCGCTGCGCTCACCCCAGCCTACGCCGCTATTACGCCACAACGGGATTGCGAAGAATCCCGATTCCCTCGATTTCCGCTTCGATGACATCCCCGGGCTTCAGGCTGTAGCCGAACATGCCGGGCGGGGAACCGGTGGTGATCACGTCCCCGCGCTCGAACATGAAAATGTTGCTGGCCTGGGAAACCAGGGTTTCGAGGGAAAAAATCATCTCGGACAGGGAGCCCTTCTGATGCGCTGTCCCGTTCACCCGCAGCTCGAAACGCAGATCCTGGGGTTTGGGAACGTCTTGGTGCATGACGAGGCGCGGGCCGAGCGGACCGAAGCTGTGAAATCCCTTGCACATGCTCACCGGATATCCCACCACCTCCAAGTCCCGCTGAGTGACGTCGTTGAACACGGTGTAGCCGAGGATGTGCCGGTGAACCTCCTCCGGCTTGATCCTGTGGGTCCTGTCCTTGATCACGATCGCGAGCTCCACTTCCCCGGTGACCTGGCCATAGGGTGCGGCCAGAGCCTGCCTGGTAAGCGAGGTGATATCCGGGAGAATGATGGGCGCCCCGTCCCAGCTGAACGCACGGGGAGCTTTGACGAAAAAGAAGGGGAGGCCTTTGATGTCCTCGCCCACTCGCACCATACTGCCCAACTCCTCGTTGTGGGCCGCGTAGGACATGCCGCCGCAGATGACCTGGCCGGGCGTGTGCAACAGGGCGAAGCTCATTTTGCGATCTCCATTGATGTTGGGCGCCAGGCATTATAAATCGGGTAATATTTTGGCGAGAGCGGGTTTTTGGGCGGCGGTGTTCTTCTGCCTGCGTATGCTGTCTCCGCAATACCCCTTACGCCCGCGATACCTGGTCGCGGATTTTTTATGAAGAATCATGCTGGGGGCTCAATATGCACGCCAAAGAAGCGTTTCTTGCAGCGGCACTCATGGTCGGTGCCCTCATTTCCCTGTCCGCCCACCAGAGCCAGGCCCAGACCGTGCTGCGCGTCGGCGCGGCAGGCAACAAGGACTTTGCCTTCGCCAAGGCGGTCGATGAGTCTTTCGTGCCGGCGGTGGCAAAGGCGACGAACAATTGCGTCACGGTGCAGACCTTCTGGGGCAACCAGCTCGGCAGCCTGCAGGAGAACGTCGGCCAGACCCGCAACGGCACGATTTTCGCCACGACGGCGTCAACCGCTTACTTCAACACCTACGTGCAGGAGCTGGATGTGGTGAATCTGCCGTTCCTGTTTTCGGATCGCGAAACGGCGTTCCGGGTGTTCGACGGCCCGCTCGGCCAGGAGTTGGCCGCGAAACTGCTGGAAAAGGGCTTCGTCGTGCTCGGCTATTTCGAGCTGGGTTTCCGCCAGCTTACTAACCGCTCGCGGCCTATCACCTCGCCGGACGGCCTGAAGGGCCTCAAGATCCGCGTGCAGCCCAATCCGGTGCACCTGGACACCTTCCGGCTGCTCGGCGCCAACCCGATCCAGATAGACGTGAAGGAACTGTTCGAGGCGCTGCGCCAGGGCGTGGTCGACGGCCAGGAGAACCCCTACGTCTTCATCGATCTGCTCAAATACCACGAGGCGGGGCAGAAGTACGTGAGCGACACCGGCCATTTCTACGACATCATGCTGTTCGTCGCGAGCAAGCGCTTGATGGATGAGCTAAGCGCGACCGACCGGCAGGCCATCATGAAGGCCGGCGCAGAGGCGACCGCCTACCAGCGCCGGGTCTCCGGGGAGATGAACGCAACCGGCCGCGAGCGCATGCTCAAGAACGGCTACCAGTTTACCCAGCTCACGCCAGCCCAGCGCGAGGCGTTCCGCCAGCGCTCGGCGCCGATCTACAAGCAGATCGAAGACAAACTCGGCAAGGAATTCGTGGCGCGATTCGTAAAGGCCGCCGGCAAGTAGGACCTGCAGCTTAGCGGGCAACGCGGCGGGGGATGCGGCGGGAATGCGTATCCGGGGATACCGCCGGGCGTTGAGGCTGGTGGACTATGCGACCGAGCGCGTGGTCATCGCTGCGGGCGCGGTGATGGTGGTGCTGGTGGCGGCGGAGGTGGCCGGGCGCTACGTCTTCGCCAATTCCATATTCTTCGCCAACGAACTTTCCCGGCTGGCATTCGTCTGGACCATATTCCTCGGCATGCCGCTCGCGCTCAGCCGGGGGCGGCATGTCGGGGTCAACCTGCTGCTTTTCCTGCTGCCCAGGACGCCCGCGCGCGAGATTTTCCGGTTTGGCTGCGTCGCCTCCGCGATCCTCATGGCCCTGGTCGTGCACCAGTCAGTGCGTCTGCTGATCGATAACTGGGACCAGAACATGATGACCGTGCCGTGGAGCGCGGGCCTGTTCGCGCTGCCTATTCCCATCGGCGCGGCCCTCTCGCTGGCCCACCTCATCGACATGAGCATGGACGCAGGCGGCGCCCTCGATACCCTGCTCAGTGCGGAGCCCGCAGAATGACGGCCGTCGTCGTCATTGCTTTCCTCGTGTTCATGATGATCGGTGTGCCGATCGCGTTCGCGTTCGGCCTGGCCGCATTCGCCGGGCTCGGCGTCAGCGGTCTGCCGCTCAACATGGTCGCGCAAAAGATGCTGCATTCGGTGGACTCTTTTCCGTTCATGGCAATCCCGTTTTTCATGCTTGCAGGGGAATTCCTGGTCGCCGGCGGGCTGATGGAGAAAATGATCCAGTTCGCCAATGCCGTGGTCGGACGGGTCCGCGGCGGTCTGGGCCATGTGACGGTGGTATCTGGGGTAGGCCTGGCGACGGTATCCGGAACCGCCACGGCCGATTCGATGGCGCTGTCCTCGGTGCTGCTGCGGCCCATGGCCCGGGTCTACGGCGTGCCGTTCTCGGCGGCGATCATCGCCGCGTCGGCCAATCTGGGGCCCATCATTCCGCCCAGCACCGCCATGATCATCTACGCGACCATCGCCGGCGGCTCGATATCCATTGCCGGGTTGTTCGCAAGCGGCATCGTACCTGGCCTGCTGATCGCCGTGTTCATGATGCTCGCCATCGAGGTGATCGCCAGGCGCCGCCGCTACCCCATCTCGGGCGAGCCTTTCCGCCTGGGTTTCGCGCTGCGCAAGGCACGCGAAGCCATCCTCATACTGCTCATGCCGGTGATCGTCCTGGGCGGCATCCTGAGCGGGGCATTCACGGCCACGGAAAGCGCGGCGATCGCGGTCGTATACGCCTTTCTAGCCGGCATGTTCGTGACCCGCAAGCTGAAGTGGTCGGATATTCCGAACGCGATGCTGAACGCGGTCATAACCACCTCGGTCGTCAGCACGCTGATCGCTTTTTCCGCCACGGTGACCTTCCTGTTTACGGTGGACCTCGTACCGCAGCGGCTGAGCGAGACCATCATGCAGGTCGCCAGTTCGCCGCTCGCCTTCCTCGTCATCGTCATGCTGTTCCTGATCCTCGTCGGGACGGTCATAGAACCGGTGCCGGCCTACATCATGCTGGTTCCCATACTTGCACCGATCGCCACCGGCTTCGGCATCGACCCGCTGCATTTCGCGCTGGTGTTCGTCATCAACATAGCCATCGGGGTGCTGACGCCGCCGGTGGGCTCAGTCCTTTTCCTGATGTGCAGCGCGGCCAGGCTGTCGATCTGGGAACTGTTCCGCGAGATCTGGCCATTCGTGGCGATCCAGTACCTGGTCATGTTCATCTGCGTATTCGCGCCGGGGCTGGTCCTGTGGCTGCCGCGCACCCTCGGATACTGACTTCCCGCCGCCCCTCCGGACATTGCCGGCTGACCGAATCCGCGCCGGCGTTGCATGCCCCGGATTCGGGAACGGTGGGGCAGAGGTAACGAACTGCAATACCCGGCTTCGCGGCGCGGCGCGGGCAGGCGGCGCGGCCAGCGGGCCAGCGGAACATCCATGGTGGCAATCGCAGCCGCGATTCGTTAAACTGGCATTTCCCTCGCGAGGAGCGTTGCAACCGATCCGTGCCTCCCTCCGGATCCGCCAGGCTCGCCGGGTTCACCTTGCAACGGCGCTCACGATCTTTTTTCTTAATCGAAAGGAGCGCGTGATGAGCGCTGTGCCGCAGCCCCAGGGTTTTACCGACTGCAAAATTGCCGATCCTTCGCTTGCCGGCTGGGGGCGCAAGGAAATCGCCATTGCCGAAACCGAGATGCCCGGGCTGATGGCGATCCGCGAAGAATATGCGGCCGCCAGGCCGCTGCAGGGCGCGCGCATCACCGGCTCGCTGCACATGACCATCCAGACCGCAGTGCTGATCGAGACGCTGCAGGCACTGGGGGCGCAGGTGCGCTGGGCGTCATGCAATATTTTCTCCACGCAGGATCATGCTGCGGCCGCCATCGCCGCGCGCGGCACGCCGGTTTTCGCCTACAAGGGCGAAACCGTGGAGGAATACTGGGATTACACCCACCGCATTTTCGACTGGCCGGACGGCGGGCTGTCGAACCTGATTCTCGATGATGGCGGCGATGCGACCTTGCTGGTCCATCTGGGCGCCCGAGCCGAGAAGGATGCCTCGGTCATTGCCAGGCCGGGCAACGCCGAAGAAGCCGCGCTCTACGCATCCATCAGGAAGCGCCTGCAGTCCGGTCCCGGCTGGTATTCGAAACGGCTCGCCGCCATCAAGGGCGTGTCGGAGGAAACCACCACCGGCGTGCACCGGCTGTACCAGATGCACAAGGAAGGCCGCCTCGCGTTCCCGGCGATCAACGTCAACGACTCGGTCACCAAGTCGAAGTTCGACAACCTCTACGGTTGCCGCGAATCACTGGTGGACGGCATCAAGCGCGCCACCGACGTGATGATCGCCGGCAAAGTCGCCGTGGTTGCCGGCTACGGCGACGTCGGCAAGGGCTCGGCGCAGGCGCTGCGGGCGCTGTCGGCCCAGGTGTGGGTGACCGAGATCGACCCGATCTGCGCGCTGCAGGCCGCCATGGAAGGCTATCGCGTCGTGACCATGGATTATGCCTGCGACAAGGCCGACATTTTCGTCACCGCCACCGGCAATCTTCACGTGATCAATCATGAGCACATGAAGAAGATGAAAGATCAGGCGATCGTCTGCAACATCGGCCATTTCGATTCGGAAATCGACATCGCTTCCCTGGAAAAACATTACCAGTGGGAGGAAATCAAGCCGCAGGTCGATCACGTCATTTTCCCGGCCATGGAGGGCCGCCCCGCCAAGCGCATCATCGTGCTGGCCAAGGGGCGCTTGGTGAACCTTGGATGCGGCACCGGCCACCCGTCGTACGTGATGAGTTCCTCGTTCGCCAATCAGACGATTGCGCAGATCGAGTTGTTCACCAACACGGCGAAGTATCCGGTCGGCGTGTATACGTTGCCCAAGCACCTCGATGAGAAAGTGGCGCGGCTGCAGTTGAAGAAGCTCAATGCCATGCTGACCGAGTTGAACAGCGAACAGGCCGCCTACATTGGCGTTGCCAGGGATGGTCCCTTCAAGCCAGAGCACTACCGTTACTGATCGGGGCCGCGCAAGCGGCGCGACCGGGCCGGGTATCCGTTTGTCCCGGACCCCGCCGGTTGTGCGCACGCCCGCTGCACGCACCCGCTGCCCGCAATGAGAGGCCGGCCACATCGACACGAAACCATCTGCGTCCATCAGTTTCGAGTTCTTTCCGCCGAAGACGGGGGAGGGCATGGAGAAGCTTCGCGCCACCTGGCATGAGCTGGGTGCGCTGAATCCCCGTTTTTTTTCCTGCACCTTCGGCGCCGGAGGCTCGACGCGCGAGCGCACCCTGGGCACGGTGCTCGAAATCAAACAGTCCGGATTCGAAGCCGCGCCGCACCTGTCCTGCATCGGCGGCACGCGTGCCGAAATCGAACAGACCATCTCGCTCTATCGCGACCAAGGCATCCGCCGCATCGTCGCGCTGCGCGGCGATCTGCCCTCCGGCGAGGCGAGCGCCGGCGAGTTGCGCCACGCCAACGAGCTGGTCGAACTGATACGCCGGACCACCGGTGAGCACTTCCATATAGAGGTCGCCGGTTATCCGGAATATCATCCCCAGGCGAAGAGTCCTGAGGACGACCTGCGCAACTTCAAACGCAAGATAGAGGCCGGCGCCGATTCGGCGATTACGCAGTATTTTTTCAATCTCGATGCTTACCTGCGTTTTGTCGATGACTGCGCCGCTGCGGGAATACACGTGCCCATCGTTCCGGGCGTCATGCCCATCGTCAATTTCTCGCAATTGGCGCGCTTTTCAGATGCGTGTGGCGCCGAAATTCCGCGCTGGATCCGCCTGAAAATGCAAAGTTTCGGCGACGACAGCGCCTCGGTGCGCAGTTTCGGACTGGACGTCGTGACCAGTCTGTGCGAACGGCTGCTTGCTCTGGGCGCGCCCGGATTGCATTTCTACACCATGAACCAGGCGGGACCGACCTCCGCAATCTGTAGGCGCCTGGCGCTTACCTGATTTGTAAGGAAGCAGGGGGACGCCTTAAACTAGCGCGACATTTCAGCAAGAGGAGACGGTTCATGTTGAAGATTTATGGCCAGGCGCGTTCCAGGACTTTCCGGGTGTTGTGGCTGGCGAAAGAAATCAACCTGCCTTACGAGCACATTCCGGTTTCCATCAATGTCGAGGGCGCGCAAGCCAAGGAAGATTGGTACAGGCAGATCAACCCCAACGCGCGCATACCTGCCATAGACGATGGCGGCGTCATCCTCTGGGAATCGGCCGCCATCAATGTTTACCTCGCCAAAAAATACGGCGGCTCACTTTATCCGCAGACCCAGGACGGTGAAGGGCGCATGCTGCAGTGGGGCTTCTACATCGCCAATGACGTCGAGCCGCCCATGGTCGCCATGTTTCAGCACCGCGCCGCCTTCCCACCCGAGAAGCGCATCGCCGCCATCGCCGAGGAAGGCGAGAAGAAATTGCAACCGGGTCTGCAGATCATCGACGGCCAGCTCGGAAAAACACGCTTTCTCCAGGGCAACGAGTGGGGCATGGCCGACTTTCTCGCGGCAAGCGTGCTCTATACGCTGTTCGCGATGAAATATGACCTCTCGAAATATACCAAGCTTGCAGCCTGGTTGAGCGCAAGCTGCGAGCGGCCGGCGGCGAAGGAGGCGCGCAAGCTGCGCGAATAGGCGGCCCCGTCCGCCCGCGGCGGCGGGGACATTCCGGGTTTGGATCCATAACGACATTTGCCAGGAGTCGCCATGCCAAAAGCACGTTGGGAAGACCGGCTCATTGCCGAGAGCGAGCGCTGTGAGGTGGTGGAAGGCAACCAGTACTTTCCCCCGGATACCGTAAAGCGGGAGTTCCTGCGCCCGAGCGAGCACCATACGTTCTGCTCGTGGAAGGGTACCTGCAGCTATTACGACGTGGTGATTGAGGGCAAGGTAAACGCCAACGCCGCCTGGTATTACCCCGACCCGCTGCCGGCAGCGATGAACATCAAGGACCATATCGCTTTCTGGAAGGGGGTTACGGTAGAGGTATAGCAAGCGAAGAGAGGATGAATAATGAAGAAGAAGCGCTTTGCGGACCGCAACGACCTCGGCCTTACGCCAGCAGAATTCAGGACCCTGGCCCGGCTCAACACGCCGGAGAAAATCCAGCGCTTTCTCGACGACATTCCGTCGAACTTCGAAATTGGCGGCGAGACTTCGCTGTCGGTGAGGGAAGTGCTCCGGCAAAAACGCGCGCACTGCATCGAGGGTGCTCTGGTTGCAGCCTGCGCGCTGTGGATCAATGGCGAGCCGCCGCTGTTGCTCGACCTGCGCGCCGAACGCGACTACGACCACGTCGTTGCCCTGTTTCGCCGCCGCGGCTGCTGGGGCGCGGTTTCCAAGACCAACCCGCCGCTGCTGCGCTGGCGCGATCCGGTTTATCGGACCTTGCGTGAGCTGGCGATCAGCTATTTCCACGAGTATGCCAACAAGCGGCACCAGAAAACGTTGCGCGAGTATTCGCGGCCGTTCGATTTGCGCCGGGTGAAGCCCGAGATCTGGGTAACCAGCAAAAAGCAGTGCTGGAGCATAGGCAACATGCTGGACGAAACGCGGCACTACCGCCTGATCGATCCGAAGCAGGCCGCAGGACTCCGGCTCAGGGATTCAGTCGAGCGCAAGGCCGGTGCACTGAGGGAATATGCCCGTCCCGCGATTACACGCAATCACGATTCGAGGATCGCGTAAGGCATATCATCGCTTTTCCACCAGGAGAATTGAGTGCCACCATTTTTCAAGCCGCACCATTTCGCATGGAAGAACATGCTGCACATTGCGGCGCTGGCGCTGATCACGCTGCTGGCGGCCGCGCCGGCGCCGGCGCAGGATACCGGCGTTTTCGCGCCACTGCTGAGTGCTCCGCATCGCTCGCCGGGGAATGTGGCGCGTGACCGGTTCCGGCATCCGGCCGAGACGCTCGCATTCTTCGGCGTCCGGGCAGACAGCACTGTGGTGGAGATCCTGCCCGGCAGCGGCGGCTATTACTTGGAGATCCTCGCGCCCTGGCTGAAGGCGACAGGCCGCTACATCGCCGCCAATCGCGACGATTCACTGCCGCAATACCTGCCCGACCATCAGAAGCTGCTGGCGCGGCTCAAGGCCGAGCCGGTCCTGTACGACCGGGTGCAGGTCACGCAGTTCCGCGCCGACAGGCATGAGATCGCCCCAACGGGCAGCGCCGACTTCGTGCTCAGCTTTCGCAGCCTGCACAACTGGATCGACCGCAATGAGGTGCAAGAATCGCTGCGCACGTTTCACAGGGCCCTCAAGCCGGGTGGCGTGCTGGGCATGGTCGATCACCGCGGGCGCACCGAGCTGCCGCAGGAAAAGCAGACCAAGGCGGGCTATGTCCGGCAGGACGTCGCGATCACGCTGATCGAAAAGGCCGGCTTCAGGTTTGCCGGCGCGTCGGAAGTCAACGCCAATCCGAAGGACACGAAAGACCATCCCGAGGGCGTGTGGACGCTGCCGCCGACGTATCGGCTGAAGGACAAGGACCGCGCCAGATACGAGGCGATTGGCGAGAGCGACCGCTTCACCTTGCGGTTCGTGAAGCAGTAATCGCCCATCGCCCGCTTGGTTTCGGATCCGCTAAACGAGACGTTCAAGCGGAAGCTGGAACAGCCGGATATGGTCCGCCGGGGGTTGCCAGATTCGACGCCTTGATGCTGCGTATCAGCGCCTCCAGCGGCGCATCGTCCTCGAACGCGATCACATCGTCACCATGTTGGTACTGGCTGCGCGCCGGAGCTCGGGTGCGGCTCGGCGCCATGCCCCTTACTTCTCCTTTTTGTGGCATCGGCAGTCCCCCGTCTATACTTCGGCCATGAACATGGATTCTTCCATCGAAGCGGTAAAGCAATTGCTTTATGCGGATGAACGCGTTTCGGCCGCGCTGCTTTTCGGGTCGGCGGCGAAGGGCCTTGCGCGGCGTACCAGCGACCTGGACATCGCAGTCATACCGCGAGCGGTTGCGGACGCCGAGGCGCTTTATGCGGAGTATCTCGACATCGTCGCCCGGCTTTCCCTTGCCGCCGGACGCGACCTGCACCTCATCCTCCTTGATCGCGTCGAACCCGTTCTGGGACGGCAGGTTTTTCTCGCCGGACGCACCCTGTTCGATCGCGATCCCAAGCGCACCGCGGCTGTGCTGGAACGCATCACCCTGGAATACTTCGATGGCGAGTTTCATCGCCGCATGCGCGCCGAGGCGCTCAACCGGCGCGATGAGGCACGCCGTGGTTGACAAAGACGTGGTGCTGCGAAAGTCCGAGGCGATCGCGCATCACGTGAACCGGCTGCGCGCGAAGCTTCCGCTGCACGCCGCCGCACTGGAGGCGGACGAAAGCATGCGCAACGACGTGTGTTTCGATCTGTTGCAGGCGATTCAGGCCTGCATCGATCTTGCCGTGCATGCGTGCACGCACGAATCCCTCGGAGTGCCCGAGAGCCCCGCGGTGGCCTTCACGCTGCTCGCGCAGCATCGCGTCATTCCGGAGACGATGTCGTTTCGCCTTGCCAGGGCCGCCGGCCTGCGCAATCTCATCGTCCATCGTTATGCCGATATCGTGGGGCCGCGACTGGTCGAAGCCATTACAACAGGTTTGGGCGATCTGGACGATTTCTCCAGCGCGCTGCGCGCACACGCCGGCGCTTCGCGTTGAGTGAATGGCGAGAAACTGAAGGTGGTCCCTTAGTTCCAGGAACTGCCCGCCAGGAAAACCCGGGACGGACCACGTTTTCAACCCATAAAACGTGGTCTGCCCGTTCTCACGTCGCGCCCCGTTTCAGTGCGCCCAGTGCCGTACGGACCACGTGCTCGGTGCTGACGCCGAAGAAATTGCGCAGCGCTCTGCGGGTGTCGCTGCGGCCGAAGCCGTCGGTGCCGAGTGAAATATACGTGCCGGGCACCCAGGTCCGGATCAGGTCGGGCACCGCGCCGACGTAATCGCTGGCCGCGATGACCGGACCGCCGCCGGAACCGAGGCACTGCGTCACCCATGGGAGGTCCGCTTCGGCGGAGGGCGGGGCGCCGGCGCCGATGCGACGACGGTCGCTTTCAATCCCATCCCGGCGCAATTCGGTGAAGCTGGTGACGCTCCATACATCGGCCGCGACGCCGTGCTCTTTTTCCAGCACTTCCGCGGCAGCAATCACCTCCCTGAGGATCGTACCGGAACCGAGCAGCCGGACGCGTTGCCGCGCGGCCGCGACAGCGGATTTACGAAGCAGATACATGCCCCGCCGGATGCCCTCCTCGGCGCCCGCGGGCATCGGCGGGTGCACGTAGTTCTCGTTCATCACGGTGATGTAATAAAACACGTCCTCCTGCTCTTCGAGCATGCGCCGCGTGCCCTGTTCCATGATGATGGCCAGCTCATAGCCGAAACACGGGTCGTAGGCGACGCAGTTCGGGATGGTGGATGCGATCAGATGACTGGAGCCATCCTGGTGCTGCAACCCTTCACCCGAGAGGGTGGTGCGGCCCGCCGTCGCGCCGATCAGAAATCCGCGCGAACGCGAGTCCGCCGCGGCCCAGATCAGGTCGCCGACCCGCTGAAAACCGAACATCGAGTAATACGTATAGAACGGCAGCATCGGCTCGCCGTGCGCGCTGTAACTGGTCGCCGCGGCGATCCATGAGGACATGGCGCCCGCCTCGGTGATGCCTTCTTCCAGTATCTGACCGTCGGTCGCTTCCTTGTAGTACAGCAGTTCGTCCTTGTCTTCGGGCTCGTAGAGCTGACCGACCGCGGAGTAAATGCCCACCTGACGGAACAGATTCGCCATGCCGAAAGTGCGCGCTTCGTCAGCCACGATGGGCACCACCCGCCGGCCGATTTCCGGAAGCTTCAGCAGCTGCCCCAACAGTTGCACGAACACCATCGTGGTGGACTGTTCGCGGCCATTCGAGCCGTCGCGTATTCTGGCGAATCCGCTCAACGCCGGCAGTGCGAGGCGCGCAGCGCGGGAAGACCGGGCCGGCAGGTAGCCGCCGAGTTTTGCGCGCGCCGCGTGCAGATATTTCATCTCGGCCGATTCCGCCGCCGGTCTGAACAGGCGAAGCTCGCGCACTTCATCGTCCGACAGCGACAATGAAAAACGATCGCGAAATGCGAGCAGCGCGTCATCCTCCAGTTTCTTTGCCTGGTGCGAGGTCATTTTCCCCTGCCCCCAATGGCCCATCCCGTACCCCTTCTTGGTCTGGGCGAGGATGACCGTGGGCTGGCCGGCGTGGTTGGCGGCGGTGTAGTACGCGGCGTGGATTTTCACCGGATCATGGCCGCCGCGCCGCAACCGGTCGATGTCTTCGTCGGACAGATGCGCGATCAGCGCCTGGAGTTCCGGATACTTGTTGAAGAACTGCTCGCGGTTGAAGCGCCCGTCGGTCGCCGCGTATTTCTGAAATTCCCCGTCAACGGTCTCATGCAGGCGGCGGATCAGGATGCCATCCTCATCGCGGGCGAACAGCGGGTCCCAGTCGGAGCCCCACAGCAGCTTGATGACGTTCCAGCCGGCGCCGGCAAACAGGCCTTCCAGCTCCTGGATGATCGAACCGTTGCCGCGCACCGGTCCGTCGAGGCGCTGCAGATTGCAATTGACCACGAAAATGAGGTTATCGAGGCCTTCGCGCGCAGCCAGTGACAACCCTGCCAGCGATTCCGGTTCATCCATTTCGCCGTCGCCGACGAAAGCCCACACCTTGCGCCCCGGTTGGGCCGCGGCATCCAGAATGCCGCGGTCGGCAAGGTAGCGCATGAAGCGCGCCTGATAGATCGCCTGCACCGGTCCCAGTCCCATCGACCCGGTGGGAAACTGCCAGAACGAGGGCATCAGCCAGGGGTGCGGATAGGACGACAGTCCCGGACCGGCATGCGCCGGTTGTCCTTGACCGGAGGCCGGCCCTGGTCCCACGATCTGCCCGGCGGCTGGCGCAACCGCGGCCGCGTCGCCGCCGGTTTCACGCCGGTAATGCTGAAGCTGTTGCTCGCTCAGGCGCCCTTCGAGGAAGGCTCGCGCGTAAACGCCGGGCGCCGAATGCGGCTGAAAATAGACCAGATCCCCGGCCTGGCCGGCGCGAAAGAAATGGTTGAACCCCACTTCGAACAAATCGGCGGCGGACGCATAGCTGGCGATATGTCCACCCAGTTCGGCGTGCGCCCGGTTGGCGCGCACCACCATCGCCAGCGCGTTCCAGCGAATGATGGCCGACAAGCGCTGTTCCAGTTCCAGATTGCCCGGAAACTGCGGCTGATCGGCGAGCCCGACGGTGTTGTAGTAGGGCGTATTGAGCACTGGCGGCAGGGGAACGCGGCGGCGGCGCGCGTGCTCGAACAGCTTGCGCAGGAGAAAGGTGGCGCGCTCGCGACCCTCGGTTTGGACCAGCGCATCGAATGCATCCAGCCACTCGTGCGTCTCGCCGGGATCAGCATCGGCCGGGCTGATACGCCAGGATGCGGAGGAAACGAAATCCGACGGCAGGGTCATGTGAAATGCCTATGGGACAGCCAGTTATCGGGGACGGTTCAGATTGCATCCTAACGATTTCATTGCCGCATTGGCTGTCGTTTTCGCTCGCCAAAGGATTTTCTACAGCATAAAATCCTGTATTACCGCCGATTTATGAATAGAAATGCCTGAATCGCTCCTTGACCCCACCGACTGGAAAATCCTCGCCCGACTGCAGCAGGACGCGCGCATTTCCAACATCGAACTCGCGCGTCTGGTGAATCTGTCGCCTTCGCCTTGTCTTGCGCGCGTGCGCAATCTGGAAACCACCGGGATCATCAATCGCTATGTGACTTTGCTGGAGCCGCTCGCCGTCGGTCTCACGGTCAGCGTGTTTATCCAGGTTCGACTGGAGAAACAGGTCGAGTCGGCGCTGGAGATTTTCGAGCGCGCCATCGGTGAACGGGCTGAGGTGATGGAGTGCTATCTGATGACCGGCGACTCCGACTACCTGTTGCGGGTGGTGGTCGCCGATGTTCAGGCAGTTGAACGTTTTATCGTTGATTTTCTGGCGAAGATTCCAGGGGTCGGCAATCTCAAATCGAGCTTTGCGTTGAAACAGGTGAAATACAAAACCGCGCTGCCCCTGCCCGGTGAGCGCGAGGCTGCACGCAAAGCAGCGCCGGAAAAATCGCTCAGACGAACCAAGGGGTGACCCCGAGTTCCGGCCGGAACGCGCGGATTTTCGCCGAGTTGCCGGGTAACAAGGTAATCCGACGGATGCGGAACGGCACGGTGGAATGATGGTTTGAGTTAATCAGAGCGTTCTCGGGTCAGCGTGACTCAGGTCACGCTGTTGATGGATTTCACAATTCGTAATCCTGCCCTTTAGCGGCAAAGGCCGCATCAATCTGCGCACGGTTCAGGTGCGGCGCGAACAACTCGATGAAGTCGTAGCCGAAACTGCGCAGCGCACTGCCGCGCCGCAGGGCCACCCGGGTGGTGTTGCTGGGGAAAAGGTGCCCGGCCTCGAGCTGGCGCAGGGTCCGGTCGCGCTGCGGATCGAAGGCCATGGCGGCAATGATGCCGATGCCCAGACCGAGCTCGACGTAGGTCTTGATCACGTCGGCGTCGATGGCCGATAAGACGATGTCAGGGGTGAGGTTTCGCGCGGCGAATGCGGCATCAATGTGCGCGCGTCCGGCAAAGGCCAGATCATAGGTGACGATGGGAAATCGGGCCAGTTCGTCCAGGCTGACGCGATGCGCGTCAGCAAGCGGATGAGCCGCGGGGACCACCACGCAGTGATTCCAGCTGTAACCCGGCAGGGCCAGCAGTTGCGGGTAGTCCTCCAGCGCTTCGGTGGCTATTGCCAGATCCGCTTCCCCGGCGATGACCATTTCGGCCAGTTGCGGGGGATTTCCCTGCTGCATCGACAGGCGCACCTTCGGATAGCGCCGCTTGAATTCGGTGACAACCTTTGGAAGTGCATACCGGGCTTGCGTATGGGTGGTGGCGATGATCAGGGAACCCCCGTCCGGTTCGCGGTGCTCACGCGCCATCTGGCGCAAGTTGTCTGCTTCCTGCAGCACCCGGTCTATCACTGTGACCACCCCGGCGCCCGCCTCCGTCAACGCCACCAGGCGCTTGCCCCGACGGACGAAAATTTCCACACCAAGTTCCTTTTCCAGTTCCCGTATCTGTTTGGACACGCCGGGTTGCGACGTAAACAGCTTCTTCGCCGCTTCTGTCAGATTCAATCCCTGGCGGACGGCTTCGCGCACATAACGAAGCTGCTGGAAATTCATTGATGGCCCCTGTCTATATAACTGTTTGTTTAACCCTTATGAGTTCTTATTATTTTTAATTATAACAAGAGGTGATTATGATGCATTTCTGCGACAAGGAGCTGCGCCCCGGCGCCCGGAAGAAGAACGTATGTATTGCTACGACAACATTGATCAGAAGATGGTGGACGAGCGGGTCGAGCAGTTTCGCGACCAGACCGCGCGCTTTCTTGCAGGCAGGCTTCCGGAGGATGAATTTCGTCCTCTGAGGTTACAAAATGGCCTTTATATTCAGCGTTTTGCACCGATGCTGCGGGTGGCCATCCCGTATGGATTGTTGTCCTCCAACCAGCTTCGCAAACTGGCGCATATCGCCCGCACCTACGACCGGGGCTACGGCCATTTCAGCACCCGTCAGAATATCCAGTACAACTGGCCGAAGCTTGAGCAGGTCCCCGACATCCTGGCGGAACTGGCCAGCGTGCAAATGCATGCCATCCAGACTTCCGGCAATTGCGTCCGAAACATTACCACCGACCACTTCGCCGGCGTCGCTCAGGACGAGATCGTCGATTCCTTCCTCTGGTGCGAGATCGTGCGGCAATGGTCCACCTTTCATCCGGAGTTCGCTTACCTGCCGCGCAAGTTCAAGATTGCCATCAACGGCGCGGCGGCGGACCGTGCCGCCATCATGGTTCACGACATCGGCCTGCATGCGCAACGCGACGCCAGCGGTGAAATCGGATTTCGCGTGATCGTCGGCGGCGGACTGGGCCGCACGCCGGTGATCGGCCACGTCATCCGCGATCATCTGCCCTGGCCTCACCTGTTGACCTACCTTGACGCAATCATGCGCGTCTATAACCGTTACGGGCGCCGCGACAATAAATACAAGGCGCGCATCAAGATTCTGGTGAAGGAACTGACACCGGCGGTGTTCGCCCGCAAGGTGGAGGAAGAATGGGCGCATCTCAGGGATGGTCCGGCCACCTTGATTCCCGAAGAAATTGCGCGCGTTGAGGAGCGCTTTACCCGTCCCGTTTACGTCAAACTGCCGGCGGCCGATCGACAGACCGAGTCGCAGCTCGCGTCGGACAAGGCATTCGCCAACTGGCATAAGCGCAATGTGCGCGCGCACAAGGTGCCCGGATATGCCGCAGTCACCTTGTCGTTGAAGCAAACCGGTGTGGCGCCGGGCGACGCCACCGACGAACAGATGGACGCGGTGGCGGATCTGGCGGACCGTTACTCGCTCGGCGAGCTGCGCGTATCGCATGAGCAGAACCTGATCCTTGCCGACGTTCGCCAGTCCGACCTGTACGCACTGTGGCATAAAGCGCGCGCCCTGGGCCTCGCCACACCGAACATCGGACTGCTCACGAACATCATCGCCTGCCCAGGCGGCGACTTCTGCTCCCTGGCGAACGCCAAATCGATTCCCGTGGCCGAGGCCATCCAGCGCCGCTTCGACGATCTGGACTACCTGCACGACATCGGCGAGCTGGACCTCAATATCTCCGGGTGCATCAATTCCTGCGGCCACCATCACGTCGGCCACATCGGCATTCTCGGCGTCGATAAGGCGGGCGAGGAGTGGTACCAGGTGTCCATCGGCGGCGCCCAGGGCGATCGCGCCGCGCTCGGCAAGGTCATCGGACCTTCTTTTGCGCAGGAGGAGATTCCCGGCGTGGTGGAGCGCCTGATCGAATGTTACATCGCCTCGCGTGAACACGAAGACGAGCGTTTCATCGAGACCGTGCAGCGCATCGGCCTCGAGCCCTTCAAGAAGAGCGTCTATGACAATCCTGATCAAAAACCGCCAAATCGTCGCGGACAACTGGCGGCTGCTTGATGCCGCGGGCGCGCCGGGGGTATCGGCGAACGACAGCGGCAACCTGATCGTGCCGCTGGCGCTGTGGCGGGCGCATCGCGAGAGTTTTCTTGCACGCCCCGGCGCGCTCGGCATCCAGCTCGAAGGACACGATGAGCCCGAGACGATTGCCGCCGATCTCGACCGCTTCGAGCTCGTCGCCATCCATTTTCAGCAGTTTGCCGACGGCCGCGGCTATTCCCTTGCCCGCCTGCTGCGCGAGCGTTATCACTATACCCGTGAATTACGGGCGGTCGGCGATGTGCTGCGCGACCAGTTGTTCTATCTGTCGCGCGTCGGATTTGACGCATTCGCGCTGCGTGACGATCAGGATGCAACCGAAGCGCTGAAGGCGTTCGCCGATTTCAGCGAGGGCTATCAGGCTTCCGTGGAGCGGCCTTTCCCATTGTTCCGGCGCCGGCTTGATGGCCCGCCACGGGTCGATCAAGCGGCGGCGGATCAATCGCACTGACGCACTGAATATCCATCGACCAGGCGCCTGTCGCCGCTGTCGCTGGAATCATCCTTGAAATCAGGCGAAGCCCTCCGTGCAAATCGAAACATCCGCCCACACCCCGCTCCCCGCCCCGCTGCAACGCGCCGTGGACGAACTGACCCGGGTGCTGGTGCGCATCTCACTGGAACATGCGCCGGCAACACTCGCCTCCAGCCTGTCTGCGGAGGACATGGTGCTGACCGATATCATCCTCCGGCGCAAACTCGATATCGAGATATTCACCCTGGATACCGGCCGGCTGCATGCGGATACGCTGGCCCTGATAGGCGCAATCGGGGATCGCTACGGCCATGAGGTGCGGGTATTCGGCCCTGATTCGGCCGCGGTCGCGGCCTATGTCGAGGAAGTCGGGCGGGACGCGCTGTATGAGAGCGTCAGCCTGCGCAAGCGCTGCTGCGAGATTCGCAAAGTTGAACCGCTTGGCCGTGCGCTGGCGGGCAAGCAGGCGTGGCTCACCGGCCAGCGGCGCGCCCAGGCGGTCAGCCGCGCCCAATTGCAGCTCCAGGAATTCGACACGGCACACGGATTGGCGAAATTCAATCCGCTGGCCGACTGGAGCGAAGCCGACGTCTGGCAATACATCCGCGCGCTCAACGTCCCGTACAACCGGCTGCATGACCAGGGCTATCGCTCCATTGGCTGCGCGCCCTGCACCCGCCCGACCGTCACCGGCGAGGACGTGCGTGCCGGACGCTGGTGGTGGGAACTGCCGCAGGCCCGCGAATGCGGCCTGCATGCCGGCAGGGACGGCAGACTCGCCCGCCGGGCAGGAGTCAACGGCATGAGCGCAGTCGGTGCAGCGGTAAACCCGGCTCGGGCAGTCGCGCCTGGCAGGCCTGCCGGCGCGCCGCGCAGTCATCTGGACTGGCTCGAGGCCGAGGCGATTTTCATCCTCCGCGAAGTGGCCGCCGAATGCGAACAGCCGGTGCTGTTTTTTTCCGGTGGCAAGGATTCGATCGTGCTGCTGCGCCTGGCCGAGCATGCATTCCGGCCGGGGCGTTTCCCGTTCCCGTTGCTGCACATCGACACCGGTCACAATTTTGCCGAAGTCATCGATTTCCGCGACCGTCGCGCCGCAGAACTGGGCGAGCGGCTGATTGTGCGCTCGGTCGAGGAGTCGATGCGACGCGGTACCGTGCGCCTGCGCGCCGCAGGCGACAGCCGCAACGCGGCGCAGTCGGTGACGCTGCTTGAAGCCATCTCCGAATTCACCTTCGACGCCGCCATCGGCGGCGCGCGGCGTGACGAAGAGAAAGCGCGTGCCAAAGAGCGGGTATTTTCGTTTCGCGACGAATGGGGCCAATGGGATCCGAAGAATCAGCGCCCCGAACTGTGGAACCTGTACAACGCTCGCGTCAACAGGGGCGAGCACATGAGGGTTTTCCCGATCAGCAACTGGACCGAGATGGATGTCTGGGAGTACATCGGCCGGGAACGACTCGAAGTGCCGTCCATCTACTTCGCGCATCGCCGCGAGGTGGTGCGCCGCGACGGCATGCTGATGCCGGTGACGCCCCTGACGCCTCCTGCTCCCGGCGAACAGGTCGAAAACATCAGCGTGCGCTTTCGCACCGTCGGCGACATTACCTGCACTTCACCGGTTGAATCTTCTGCCGCCAACGTCGCCCAGATCATTGCCGAGACCGCGGGGACCAGCACAACGGAGCGCGGCGCCACGCGCCGCGATGACCAGACCTCGGACGCTTCAATGGAGCGGCGCAAGAAAGAAGGATATTTCTGATGTCCTCCCTGGGTGAACTGGAACGCAATCAGGCGGTTCTGGAAACGGCCGATGCGGTAAAGCTGCCCGTCACGGGGACAGGAGCAAACGGCGTGCTGCGCTTTATCACGGCCGGCAGCGTCGATGACGGCAAGAGCACCCTGATCGGCCGGCTGCTGCACGATACGCGCAGCATCCTCGATGATCAACTCGCCGCGGTGGGACGCGCATCAAAAAAGCGTGGCCGGGAAACGCTGGACTTATCCCTCCTGACCGATGGCCTCGAAGCCGAGCGCGAGCAGGGCATCACCATCGACATCGCCTATCGCTACTTCGCCACGCCGCGTCGCAAGTTCATCATCGCCGACTCGCCCGGGCACGAACAGTACACGCGCAATATGGTCACGGCCGCGAGCACCGCCGATGCCGCCGTGGTCCTCGTCGATGCACGCAAGGGCATCCTTGCCCAGACCCGCCGCCATCTGTACATCGCACATCTGCTCGGCATCCGCCGCATCATCGTGGCAGTCAACAAGATGGACCTGGTCGGCTACGAATATGAGGTGTTCAAAGGGTGGCGCGAGGAGCTGTCCCGCTTTGCGGCGCCGCTTCATTTTCCCACCCTGTTGTTCATTCCGCTGTCGGCGTTGAAAGGCGACATGGTGGTGGAGCGCGGCGCCGCCATTGATTGGTACGAGGGCCCGACCCTGCTCCAGGCGCTGGAGGAGGTGCGCGCCGAAGATCCGGCGATTTCGCTGCCGCTGCGTTTCCCGGTGCAACTGGTCGCGCGGCCGGAAGCCCCCCACCCCTCCCGGCCCGGCCTGACGAACGAATCGCGTCCTGCCGTTACGAATGCCGCACGTCGTTATCTCGGCCAGATTGCATCGGGCGTGCTGTTCCCCGGCACACCGGTGACGGTATTGCCTTCCGGCCAAAAAACCACGGTGCGCGAAATCCGGACACTGAACGGTGAACTCTCCGCGGCTGCGGCAGGCGATGCCGTGTCGCTGCTGCTGGCCGACGAAATCGACATATCCCGCGGCGACATGCTGGCCGATTCCGCGGCGCCGCCGCGCGTCACCCGGAAAATCGATGCGCGGGTCTGCTGGCTCGGTAACGAGTTGCTGCAGCGGAGTCGCCGTTACCTGGTCAAACATACGACAAGAACCGTCAAGGCGCGTATTTCCGCCCTTCACGAGCGGATCAATATCCAGACCCTGGAGCGTCAGACGGGCGCACAGAGCCTGGCGATGAACGAAATCGGCCGCATCACGATAGACTTGCAACAGCCGCTGGTATGCGATGCCTACGACCAGGATCGCAACACCGGATCCTTTATTCTCATTGATGAACTGACCAATCAGACCGTGGCGGCAGGCATGATCGAAAGCGAGGCACTGACTCAATGACTGGAACGGTCTATCTCATCGGCGCGGGTCCCGGTGCACCGGATCTGCTGACCCTGCGCGCCGCCCGGGTTCTGGAGCGCGCCGACATCGTTTTCCACGATGCGCTGGTGCATCCGGAGACGCTGGCTCTGGCCGTTCGCGCGGAAAAGGTCGAGACTGGAAAACGCAGCGGACGCCGCTCGACCGCGCAGAAATTCATCAACAAGCGCCTTATCGATGCCGCCCGCAAGCACGACGTGGTGGTGCGACTCAAAGGCGGCGATCCGATGTTGTTCGGTCGCGTCCAGGAGGAGATCGAGGCGCTGCGCGCCGGGCACATTCCGTTCCAGATCGTGCCCGGCGTGACCGCGGCCAGCGCAGCGGCGGCACAGATTGGCGTGTCGCTCACCCGGCGCGGGCTCAGCCGTCATGTGACCTTCGTTACGCCGCGCGCCGCGCCGGAGGAGCCCGCCAACGACTGGGCGGCCAGCGTGCTCGCCGCGGACACCGCGGTGATCTACATGGGCGCCGGTCTGGCGCAGTCCATCGCCGATACCCTGATTGCACGCGGCAAGCCGGCCGATACCCCGGTCGGCCTGGTGGAAGACGCGTCCCTGCCCGGATCCCGGGTGCGCTACGGCATGCTGCGCGACCTGGCCCCGATGGCGGCGCTGTGCGGCGCCGGCCCGGCAGTTATCATTCTCGGCGATGTGTTGCGGGAAACGATGCAGCAGGACGCCGTTGAAAGCCTTGTCTTCGCGCGGTTGCCGCATCGCGCGCGCGCCTGACAGCGCGCCCCATCAGGCTTTGCCGGCAAGCGCCCCGTCGGCCAGCAGTGCGCCCGCCGCAGTGGGGCGAATGGCGCGTCCGCTTGCGAGGCGGTTAATCGTGCGCCGCAATCCATAGCGCCCACACCAAGAGGACGAGGAAACCGGCCAGCGTCCACTCCGGAATGCTGAACGACAGGAAGGTCCAGTCCACCGCACCGCACTCCCCTGAGCCGCGCAGTATCCGGCTGAGCGAACCCAGCGGACCAAACGTGTCGAGCAGGTAATCCAGACCCGGGCCGCAGGCCGGCCGCTGGTCTTCGGGCGTGTGCTGCAGCCAGACGTGGCGGCCGGCGATGGAGCTGCCCACCGCTGCGACTGCGGCGATGAGCCCCCCCCAGATCCACGCACCGGCGCGGCCGGGCGGATGATGGATGGCCGCCGCAAGAAACGCGAGGCCCAGCGCGAACAGCGCGAGCCGCTGCAGAATGCACAGCGGGCACGGCTCCAGCCCCGCAACGAATTGCAGGTAATAGCCGAACCCGAGCATGCCCGCGCAAACGACCAAGCCGAGCAGATTGCCGGTGCGGCGTTTGAACAGGAAACAAACGGGGGATACGGGGTGAATCGTGGCCTCGGTGGAAGGCATGGGGAGCGGTGAAGTGCCGGTGGTTATTGTAGCCCGGGTGCGCCCTCACCCGGCGTCGGTGCGCGGCTTGAAACTCGCCGATGAAAGTTCCGTTGCTGCCGCCCGGGTCTTCCAGCATCCAGGATGAGCCATTCCAGAAGATTCGAGCGTGGCGGCGTGACAGATCGGGGTCGTCGGATATCTACTCCGGAATCGGTTGAGATCTCCAGCGTTGCAAACAAAGCCGAACGCCTTCGGAGAAACGAACTTCGCCAAAAGACCATTGCAATCGGCCCACCTGGGTGGGCTATTGACTATCGCAGAATCTCTGAGGATCACCATTTGGGGCAGGCGAGGGCAAATGACCAAGCTTACTGGCGCGACCTCAGGAGCGTCCGGTGGAGCGCTTTGATATTTTCTCTTTGTACTCCCTGAAGCCATCCACCAACTGCCGGAATGAGGTGGGTTTGAATTTCTCAAAACTCTCTTCGTCCACGTAAGCAAAGTCATAGGTCACATTCGACTGCACCCGGTTGATGTCCTCGCACCATTGCCGCAGCCGTTCCATCCAGTGGCGACAAGGTGACTGTCTTCGGCTTCGTCTTCGCGCGCCGCCGCGGCCCTTTCCAGCGCCTGCTCGATGAACGCCTTGTTCGCCTTCTGGATCTCTTGCGGTCTCGACGGTTCCGTCGGGCTTCCAAAGGACCGCTCCCACCAAAGGGTTCGCTTTCCCGTCCGCGCGCGGTTCGGAGACGGACTGGCGCATGGCCTGTTCCATGAGCTTCCGGGGATCGAGCTTGGCCATCACACCGCCCTCCCGATGAACCGCCCGGCCTTAGACTCGCCGGGCGCGATCTCGAGGCCATGCCTGATGGACCGGCAGAGGTTTTCGAGCCAGACGGGGGCGGCTTCTTCGACGACGAATTCGGTAAAGATGCCGCTCATCGTTTCTGATACCGCCAACGACTAACGACTATCAACTGCTCCGAGGACATACCGACGTTTTGCCAACCTTTGTTCAGCGCATGCGGCGCGCCGCGCCACAGCAGCCCGGACAGCAGCACATTCGTATCAATGACCGCCCGCCTGACAACCGGTGCGGAAAATACACCGGGTCAAGACGACGACCGGCGATACCGTAATCGACTATATTCACATGTGCCAGGGCCTGTCGTTTCAATATGACAGGCTTGATGTGAAATGCGTTTGTCGAGACACCCAGCAGTTGTCCAGATTTTCCCAACCGGAGCCGAATTGATGCCCCTTCCACAGCATATGAAAGTCGTCGAAATCGCCCAGCCGGGTCCTCCCGAGGGCTTGAAGCTCGCCGAGCGGCCGCTGCCGCAGCCGGGCGACAACGAAGTGCTGGTCAGGGTGGCGGCCGCGGGTGTCAACCGGCCCGACGTGGAACAGCGCAAAGGCAACTATCCTCCGCCCAGGGGCGCATCGGATATCCCCGGCCTGGAGATTGCCGGCACGGTGGTGGCGCTCGGCACGGGGGTGACGGCGTTCAGGGAGGGCGATGCGGTCACGGCGCTGGTCACCGGCGGCGGCTACGCCGAATACTGCGTCGCGCCCGCGCCGCAGTGCCTGCCGGTCCCCAAGGGCCTGTCCATGGCCGAAGCGGCGGCGCTGCCGGAAACGTTTTTCACCGTGTGGCACAACGTGTTTGACCGGGTGAAACTGCAGCCGGGCGAATCGATCCTGATACACGGCGGCTCGAGCGGCATCGGCACCACCGCCATCCAGCTCGCCCGGGCATTCGGCGCGCGCGTGTTCACCACCGCCGGCTCCGCCGAGAAATGCGCCGCCTGCTCCAGGCTCGGCGCCGATCGCGCCATCAACTACAGGACCGAGGACTTTGCCGGGGTCATCAAGGCCGAGACCGAAGGCAAAGGTGTCAACGTCATCCTCGACATGGTGGGCGCGAGCTACCTGGCGAAAAACATGGCGTCATTGGCCATCGAGGGCAGGATGGCGCTGATCGCCATGCTGGGTGGCCGTGAAACCAGCGTCAATCTTGGCCTGATGCTGATGAAGCGCCTCACCATCACCGGCTCCGCGCTGCGTCCCCGCTCGGTGGCGGAAAAAGGCGAAATGGCGAAAAGCCTGAAGGAAAAGGTGTGGCCGCTGCTCGAGGCGGGCAAGGTCAAGCCCGTGATCGATTCCACCCTGCCCCTGGCGGACGCGGCGAAGGCGCATGTGCTGATGGAATCGAGCATGCATATCGGGAAGATCGTGCTGCTGAATTGATCATTCCCCGTCATTCCCGCAGGGCGGCGCGATCAAAAACCGCCGTGTCTTTCATTCTCCTGCCCTTTGATAACGGGACTGGGGCTGGTATTCTCCGCCTGGCGAACATCAAGAACAGCGCGTTATCGTTGCTCCGGGAGAGTCGGTAGTGGTCGGGATCGAAACGAGGCAGTGGTGGATCTGGATGCTGTTCGCAATGCTGTGTTGCGGTGGGGCGCAAGCGCAGGACGTCCTGAGCCAGGCGAAGAAGCTGATGGAAGAGGGCAAGGCCGAGCAGGCCTTCAATGTACTTGCGCCGCTGGAGCCGCAGCGGGCCGGCGAAACCGATTTCGACTACACGCTGGGCATCGCGGCGCTCGACTCGGGCAGACCCGATCGCGCCACCATCGCGTTCGAGCGCGTGCTCGCGCTCAACCCAAATTTTGCCGGCGCCCGCATCGACCTGGCGCGCGCGTATTACGCCATGGGCAGCGATGACCTGGCCAAATCGGAGTTCGAGACGGTGCTCAAGCTGAAGCCGCCGGAACATGTCAAACCCGTCATCGCGAAGTACCTCCTGGCAATAGAAGCGCGCAACAGAAAATTGCAGCCGTCGCTGACCGGCTTTGTCGAGGCTGGCGGCGGCACCGACAGCAACATCACCGCGGTCACCAACGATTTCGCCGCGGGCGTGCTGCAGGCCTACAACATCGCCGCGGTGGCGCCGACCGGCAACTCCATCAAGCGCAGCGGCGCTTTTTCGCAAGTGGCGGCGGGAGCGGAATACTCAAGGCCGCTGGACGGGTCGCTGTCCTGGTACATCGGCGGGGACCTGCGCGACCGGCACCACTACAACGACAATTCGCCATTCGACTCGCAGCAACTGGACGCGCGCGGCGGCATCGCCCTCAACCTGGAGCGCGATCTGTTCAAGTTCGGCCTGCAATCGCAGCGCTATTACCAGGAGGCGGTCACGCCGCTCGCCGCCAACGGCACCCGCATCTCCAATGACCGCAACACCTCGGGGGTGGTCACGGAATGGCGCCATGCGCTGGCGGCGGGCCGCCAGATCGGCCTGTTCGCCCAGTTAAACGAGCAGCGCTTCCCCAGCAACCTGCCGCAAAACATCGATCAAGTGCTGGTCGGCGGACAATTCCTCAACGTGTGGGAAGGCCGCGGCAGTCCGCTGCTGATGCTGGCTGCGTTCCAGAGCCGCGACAAGGCGAAGGGTCCGCTGAATGTCGCCGCCACCAGCGACGTGAGCAAGACCATCACCGGATTGCGCGCGCTCCTCCAGTACTCGCTGACCGAGGCGCTGGACGTTTACGCGTTGGCCGGCCATACCGAGCGCGCGGACGACTCGCAGTTCGCCCGGTCGATCGTGGCGGCATACGGCAAGGACCGGTTGTTCGATACCGGGTTGGGCCTGAACTGGCGCTTCATGCCGACCTGGAGCCTGAGAGGCCAGGCGGCGTTCTACGAGAACCGCTCGAATATCGCGCTGTACGAGTACAAACGGACCGAAATCTCGGTCCTTGTCAGGAAAGATTTCAAGTAACGGAGCTTTGCTCCGGACCGCTCCGCGATGAGTGCGTCAGCCGTTTCGGTGAGGGAGACGATGGCCGAAACCCGAAAGAACGAAGCGAAGGAGCAGGCATGAAGCAGCACAGGATCCTGCGGGTATTGGTTGGGGTCGGTTTCCTCGGTTTGATGTTTGCCACGCAGACGGCGTTTGCCGACGCCGCGGGGACCTTCGATTTCGTGCTCGGCGAGGTGCGCGTGCGCTCGATCACGGGGACCGAGCGTCCGGTGAAACGCGGTGAGCAGGTGTTCGAGGGCGACAAGGTCATCACCGGCGCCAACGGCACGGTGCAGATGCGCATGATAGACGATGCCTACATCGCGCTGCGTCCCGACAGCGAGATGGACGTGAAGACCTACCGCTACACCGGCAAGAACGACGGACAGGAGAACGCGCTGCTGGCACTGTTCAAGGGCACCCTGCGCACCTTCACCGGAGGCATCGTCAAGGCACGCAGGGAGCGATTCCTGACCACCACGCCGACGGCGACCATCGGCATCCGCGGCTCCGGCAACGTGGCTTTCGTCTCGCCGACCCAGGGTACGATCAATCACACCATCGAGGGTTCGCACGTGGTGTCGAGCGTGGATCCCGCGGGGCGGCTGATTGCCGTTCTGGTGACCTTGCCCGGCCAGACGGTGCAGGTGATGGCGAACCAGGCGCCGGTGCGCGTGCCGACTCCCGCCTTCCTCATGGAAGCCGCCACGGCGCGCCCGGCGCCGGGACCGCAGCGCGCGCCAGGCGGCGCACCGGGTCAGCCGCAGCAACGAAGCGAAGCGGACCCCGTCCGCACCACAGCGACGGCCGACACCGCGCTCGCCAGTGCGACCACGCTAGCCGCGGCTACCACCACCACGGCCGCGACCACGACCACAGCCGCACCCGTGACCAACGTGATTACCGGGACCACTGGCACGGGCACCAACCTCAACCTGACCAATGCGACGGGGACCACGTCGGACGGCGCCACCACTTCGCTTTGCGACATCGTCAGCAATTGCACTGGCGCGACGCCGACCACGCCGACCACACCGACCACACCGACCACGCCGACCACACCGACCACACCGACCACACTGACCACACCGACCGCGCCGACCACGCCGACCACGCCGACCACGCCGACGACGCCGACCGTGAACAACCCGATGCCCGTCGGCAGCACCGGCTTGTACCGGGCGCAATTGCTGTATCCGGTTGTCGCGACGAGCGGGGCGCGCTTCGTGGCGGTCGGCGGTTCCATCCAGTCCGGGACCGCCGGCAACCTGAAGAACACCAATCTCTTGTTGAGCGCGGCCGGCGATCTGGTGCGCATCGACGCTGCGTCCAGCCCGACATCGGCCGGAACGCCTGCGTGGAACGTGATCGACGTAGCCAATTTTGCCCAATGTCTCTCGGGGGCGCCGTGCCTGCTTGCGACGACGCCTGCGGCCGCGCCGCCCGATGCATCCCTCGCTTCGTTGACCATTACCGGTGCCACGGTGGGCGCAGCCGGGTTCAACTTCGGCGCCAATGGCGACCGGGCGGTGGATGCCGGCGGCAATCCGGTCGCCGGCGCTACGGAAAGCTATAACGACGCTCTGGGTACGCGCTTCGGACGCTATCAGGGGGGCACCGTCACGGCCACGGCGTTGGGCTCCCCGACGCTGACCCACACGGCCAGCCTGGGGGCGAGCAGCGCGATCTGGAGCGCGCGGGAAATACCCTCGAGCATTCCGCTGACCGGAGTCTTCCACTACCTGCCGAAGTTCGCCACGGCGCCGGTGGACTCCTCCGGTAACGTCGGGCAACTGAATTCGGCGACGCTGGATGTCAATTTCAGCCGCCAGACAGTCAATCCCACCATCGGCGTCACGGTAAACAACCAGTCGCTGTACGCCCATGGCCACGACGTACCCATCGGGTCCCAGGGCGGGTTCGACGTCACCTCGTCGCCGACACTCAACGCCAGCCTGTCGCCGGCGCCGGCGTTCCCGCTCGCGGTGAGTTGTGTCGGCGCCAATTGCGCACCGCCGCCGGTGAGTTCGACCTCTCCGGGTGCCTACGGCGCGTCGATCCGCGGCGGTTTCTCCGGCGATGGCACGGCCAGCGGCGCTTTCTTTCGCTACAGCTTCCTCACGCTGTACAACACCGCGCTCGCCCCCGGATCGGGACTGACCGGGGCCGCTCCCGCCGGGCGTGTCGCCAACGACACGATCAACGGCCTGGTCGGCTTCGGCCTGGGGCCGCAGGTCCTCGCGCCAACGAGCGCCGCGGGCGGCACCCCCGGTTTCGTCCCTTATGTGTATTACAACGGCCCGACCCTGGCCTTCGGTTCGAACAATCAGGCCGCGGGCGGCGATATCCTCACCATTGCGTCTTTGGATTCGGTCGGCAGTGCCGTCACCTTCGGCGGCCCCAACGGGAATTTCAACTCGTTCGTCAAGGTGGCGGGCGATAGCGAGTCGCTCACCCTGGGCGGTAATACCTCCGGGGCCTCCACGGTGACGGCGCTTTCCAATGGCATCAAATTCGGACGTTACGCAGCGCAGAACGTCGCCGGCAGCGGCACGCCGCTGACGGTGAGTGGATCGGACTTCAATGGCGCATTCACATCGCGCAACGTGCTCGGGTCGCTGCATTGGATTACCGCGCCGGGCATGTGGCCGGTGTTCTCCAGCATGCCCATGACAGGGACCGCGACCTATGCGGTTCTTCCCGGGGGCGCCTCGACCCCCACCGACCAGAACGGGGTGGGCGGCACGTTCAACTCCGCTACCTTCAGCGTGAACTTCGACCGGCAGGCGGTGAACACATCGGTCAATGTGTCCACCCTGGGAGGCACGTGGAACGCGGTTGGAAACGATCTCGCCCTGGACGATGGCGGCGGATTCTTTGCATCTGCCAGTGGCTCGGCGCTCGCCCATCGCACCATCACACTCACGTTAAACGGCAGCCCGGCGAGGGGCAACCTTGAGGGTCGACTGACCGGCACATTGTTGAACGGCGCGGTTCTGGGCTACAACTTCCGTGATTTCAATCTTTCGCCCGCGGCGCATCAACTTGTCAATGGCGTAGTCGGATTGGGCTCGCCGGTCTTCTCCAATCCCGATTTCGATCCGCTGCAGCCCTACCGCATGCTGCTCAGGTCGCGCGGGTCGATTTCGGGATTCGACGCCAACACCGCGGCGCTGTCTGCCGTCGCGGCGGCAAGCCTCGATGGCGAATACCTCGCACGGGTGCTGTTCACCACACAGAATCCCAGCCGGGTAAAGATCGATTCACAGGGCGCGCTGCTCAGCTTCGACGGGCTCGCGCCCATCGTCTCGGGCGTATCCGGAACGTCCTGCTCGCCGAAGTGCAACGTGGATGACATTCCGGTGCGCCTGTCCATCGACCCGGCGGGCGCCGCGGCGAGCGGCGCATTGCCCGCGATGCCGGCGATAGCCAGCGGCGCTGCCACGGTGACCGATATCGGCAGGGATGCGGCCAGCGGCTTCATGTGGGGGCGCTACACCAATGGCAATTTCGCCATCGTCGATCGGGTCTCCGGGAGTCCTCTCGGGTCGGGCGTCGCGACGCTCGGCAACGTCAATCATTACCTGCTCTCGCCGGTGCAGTCCGGACCGGTGGTGTTGCCGACCAGCGGTGTGGTGACCTACACCTTTGCCGGGGCCACCAATCCTACCGACAGCGCTGGCAATGTCGGCACCCTGACCAGCGCCAGCTTCGCCGCCAACTTCAGCGCCAAGACAGTGGACGTCGGCATCAATGCCAGCGTCGGACCGCGCACCTGGGGTGCCACGGCGACCGGCGTCCCGATCCTCGGCAACGGCGCCGGCTTCGAGGTGACCAAGTCACTCGGGGTGGCGGCCACTACCGACAAGCTCAACGTGACCTGCGGCGGCAGCGGCTGCAGCGGTCAGGTCGCAGGCCGCATCCTGGGCGGATTCGGCGGCACCACCGGGCAGGGTGCCGGCATCGCCTACTCGCTCAACAGCGGCGGCGCACCGCAAGCCGGGCCTGGCATCTCAATGGGCGGCGTAGCGGCATTTCGGCGCTAGGATTTTCTGACGCGAAGTGCCCCTCCCTTGCGAGCAGCGCGGGGGAGGGCCGGGGAGGGGGCTCGTGCCGCCGAATACACGGTTCCCCGGTTCGTGCCCCGCGCCGCGCCGGACTGTTCGCCGAACGCGCCGCGATACAATTGCGCATCAGCCCCGAGCAATACGGGGCAATCGGCTAATTTGAAGGAGGCAAGCCATGGCAAGCAGTGAACTGCCGGTGCTGGTGGTGGGAGGCGGCATCGGCGGATTTTCCGCGGCGCTGGCGCTGGCGCGGAAAAACATTCCGGTTCACCTGTTCGAGGCCGCCAGCGAGTTCAAGGAAATCGGCGCCGGCATCCAGCTCGGGCCGAACGCGTTCCGCATGTTCGACTACCTCGGCGTGCTGGAGCAGATGAACTACTGGGCGGTGCTGCCGGACAACATTATTTTTCGCGATGCGCTCAGTGGCGAGGAACTGATCCGCGTGCCCGCCGGCCGCGCCATGATCAAGCGCTTTGGCTATCCCTACGGGGTGATTCACCGCGCCGACATGCACAACGTGCTGATCGACGCGGTGAAGCAGCAGCCGCTGGTCACGCTCTCGCCCGGCACGAAAATTGTCAGGCACGAAGACCGTGGCGAGCGGGTGGTGATCGAATCGGAGCAGGGCAAGACTTACGAAGGACGAGCGCTGGTCGGCGCGGACGGCCTGTGGTCACGCACCCGCGAATACGTCGTCGGCGACGGCAAGCCGCGCGTCTCGGGACACATCGCCTACCGCGCCGTCATTCCCACCGGCGAGGTGCCGCAGCACCTCCAGGAAAACAACGTGGTGCTGAACGCCGGGCCGAAAACGCACCTGGTGCATTACCCGCTCACCCGTGGCACCGTGTACAACCTGGTGGTGGTGTTCCACAGCAGCCGCTACGAGGAAGGCTGGGACCAGTACGGCGACCCCGAAGAATTGAACGAGCGCTTCCGTGGCCAGCAGCCGAAAGTGCTGGAGTTTCTCGCCATGGCCAACACCTGGAAAATGTGGGTGCTGTGCGACCGTGAGCCGATTCGCAACTGGACCAGGGGGCGGGTCACGCTGATGGGCGACGCCGCGCATCCGATGCTGCAATACCTCGCCCAGGGCGCCAACATGGCGATGGAGGACGGCGTCATCCTCGCCAAGCACCTGGCCGTGGCCGGCGACCAGATCAACCGCGCCTTTCTCGCCTACCAGCAGGAGCGCTACCTGCGCACCACGCGGGTGCAGATCACCGCGCGCCTCTACGGCGAGCTGTATCACGCCGCCGACGCCACCGCGGACTTCAGGAAGCAACTCCTCGCCGGCAGGACGCCGGAGCAGTCCTATAACGGGATGGCTTGGTTGTACGAGGGGATCAAGGTTTAGGCGTGAAGTGCTCCTCCCTGCCCCTCCCTGATCCTCTCCCGCGCTTCGCGCAAGGGGAAAATTACCGGGGCTGGCGCAGTTTGAAACGCTGCAGTTTCCCCGTTTCCGTCCTCGGCAGGGCATTCACGAACTCGATGGCCCGCGGGTATTTGTAGGGGGCGATCACCGACTTGACGAAGTCCTGCAGGCCTTTGGTCATCTGGTCATTGATGGTGTAGCCGGACCGGAGCACCACGAACGCCTTGACGATCTGGCCGCGCTCCTGGTCGGGCACGCCGATCACGCCGCACTCGGACACCGCTTCGTGCAGTAACAACGCCGACTCCACCTCGGGGCCGGCAATGTTGTAGCCGGCCGAGATGATCATGTCATCGGTGCGCCCCTGATAGAAGAAGTAGCCGTCCTCGTCCATCTTGCAGGCGTCGCCGGTCAGGTTCCAGCCGCGCATTGCACCGGATGTGATGACGTAGTCTTTCTGGCGCTCGTCGGCCAGATAGCGGCAGCCGGTGGGGCCCTTCACCGCCAGCCTGCCGATGACGCCGGGCGGACAGCGCCTGCCCTGCTCGTCGATCACCGTCGCCTGGTAGCCCGGTATGGCGTAACCGCTGGCGCGGCGGCGGGCGCGCTCCGGCGCGTGCGAAATGAAAATGTGGATCATCTCGGTCGCACCGAAGCCGTCCATGATTTCGATGCCGGTCGCGGCCTTGAACGACTGCCGCGTGGCGTCGGGCAGCGTCTCGCCGGCCGAGACGCATTTGCGCAGGCTCGCCAGGTCGAAGTGCTTTGCCTGCGCCGCCATCTGCCGGTAGAACGTCGGCGCGGTGAAGACTATCGTCGCCTGGAAATCCTGGATGGTTTTCAGCAGCAGCTCCGCGGTCAGCCGTTCGACCAGCACCGTCGAGGCGCCAAAGCGCATCGGGAAACACAGCATGCCGCCCAGGCCAAAGGTGAAGGCGATCGGCGGCGTGCCGCAGAAAATGTCGCGCCTGCCCGGTTTGAGGCAGGAACGCGGAAAGGCGTCGCACATCGCCATCACGTCGCGATGGAAGTGCATCGTGCCCTTCGGCTCGCCGGTGGTGCCCGAGGTGAACGCGATCAGCGCCACGTCCTCGGCGGCGGTATCGACATTCCTGAATTCGGCAGGGTGCCGCTGCAGCCGGTCCTCCAGCGAGCCGGGCCCGGCATCGTTGAAGTACAGCACCTGCTTCATGTCCCTGCACTGCCCCTGGGCCAGCGCCATTTCATCCTTGAGGCGGACGTCGCACAATGCCGCGGCGATCTTCGCCTTGTCGATGATCTGCTTCAGCTCCCTGGCGCGCAGCAGCGGCATCGTCGCCACCGCGATGCAGCCGGCCTTGAGCACGCCGAACCAGCATGCCGCCATCATCGGGTTGTTCGGCCCGCGCAGCAGCACCCTTGTGCCGGGAGCGAGCTTCATGTCCTCCCGGATGACGTGCGCGATCTGGCTGGCGCGGGCGAGCAACTGCTCGTAGGTCGCCGTGTAGGACTTGCCGTCAATTGCACTGTGGATCACCGGCCGGTCGCCCTGCACCGCGGCCATCTTGTCGAGCAACTCGACGGCACAGTTCATCCGTGCCGGGTACTGCAATTCGGGCAGATCGAAAATCAACTCGGGCCAAAGCCGCCTCGGCGGCAGGTTGTCGCGCGCGAACGTGTCGATATGTGCGGTGTACGCCATTTCCTCTCCCGGAATTCCCTGGCTCATCCTGCTCCCCCTTTTTCAGGGGCATGCGTTCAACCTTTCAGCGTCTCCCGCGCGATGATGAGCTTCTGCACTTCGGTGGCGCCTTCGTAAATCCGCAGCGCACGGATCTCGCGGTAGAGTTTTTCCACCGGGTGGCCGCTCACCACGCCCATGCCGCCGAAAATCTGCACCGCGCGATCGATGGTCTTCTGCGCCGCTTCGGTCGCGAACATTTTGGCCATCGCCGCTTCGCGGGTGGTGCGCACCCGCTTCACGTCGCGCAGCCAGGCGGCGCGGTAGGTGAGCAGGGCCGAACTGTCGATGGCGGTGGCCATGTCGGCAATCGCCGCCTGGGTCAACTGAAAATCCGCGAGCACCTGGCCGAACATCTTGCGCTCCACCGCGCGGCCGAGCGCCTCGTCGAGCGCGCGGCGGGCAAAGCCGAGCGCCGCCGCGGCCACCGAGGCGCGGAAGATGTCCAGGGTCTGCATCGCCACCTTGAAGCCGCCGCCGGCAGGCCCGAGGCGTTGCGCCGCCGGGATGCGGCAGTCGCTAAAGCGCAGCGCGGCCAGGGGATGCGGCGCGATCACCGCGATGCGCTCCGCGATCTCGAGGCCCGGCGTGCCGGCATCGACGACGAAGCCGCTGATGCCGCGCGCCCCCGGCGCCTCGCCGGTGCGCGCGAACACGCAGTAAAAATCGGCGATGCCGCCATTGGAAATCCAGGTCTTGGCGCCGTTGAGCAGGTAGTGATCGCCTTGCTGCAGGGCGCTGCAAGCGAGCGCAGCGACGTCCGAGCCGGCCTCGGGCTCCGACAGCGCAAAGGCGGCGATTGCCTCTCCGGCCGCGACCCGCGGCAGGTAACGCCGCTTCAGCTCCTCGCTGCCGGCAATGGAGATCGCGGCCGAGCCCAGGCCCTGCATCACCAGCGCGTAGTCGGCCAGCCCTTCGTACCGGGCCAGCGTTTCGCGCAGCAGACAGATCGAGCGCGAGTCGAGCGCCGCCAGCCTGCCGCCGTAGGCCGCCGGCACGCAGTACTGCAGCCATCCGCCCCGGCCAAGCGCCGCCACCAGGGCGCGGCAGGCGGCATCCACGTCGTCATGGCTGACCTGCGCCAGGTGCGCCGCCGCCCAGGCGTCGGCGTCCGCCGCCAGCCGCCGGTGCGGCGCGTCGAAGAATGGCCAGTCGAGGTAGGTTTTGTCGCTCATGAAGAGGAAGATGAAGAGGGTTGCGGGGAGTTCCGTGTCAGGAGTTTATACTATATTTGATAGATAAACTGTCTGGAAATATCCGCAGATAGGCGGAGTTGTTGAAATAAACCTGAAGATTTCTGCGGACATGCCCGCACTCAATCGCGACACCCCGCTCAATTCCCCTCGAACGCCGGTTTCTGCTTTGCCACGAAGGCGTGATACGCACGGTGGAAATCCCGGGTCTGCATGCAGATGGCCTGCGCCTGCGCCTCGGCTTCGATGGCCTCGTCCAGGCCCATGTTCCATTCCTGGTGCAGCATCTTTTTCGTCATGGAGTGGGCGAAGGTCGGACCCTCGGCGAGGCTCTTTGCCAGATCCTGTGCGTCGCTAAGAACCGACTCCGGCGCGCACAGGCGGTTGAAGAATCCCCAGGCAAGCCCTTCTTCGGCGCCGAGCGCGCGGCCGGTGTAGAGCAACTCCGAAGCCCGCCCCTGGCCCACCAGACGCGGCAGCAGCGAGCAGGCGCCCATGTCGCAGCCGGCCAGGCCGACGCGGTTGAAGAGGAACGCCACCTTGGCTCGGGCCGTGCCATAGCGCAAATCCGATGCCAGCGCGATCATCGCACCGGCGCCGGCGCAGATGCCGTCGATGGCGGCGACGATCGGCTGCGGGCAGTTGCGCATCGCCTTCACCAGGTCGCCGGTCATGCGGGTGAATTCCATAATCTCCGGCATCGACATTTTGATGAGCGGCCCGATGATCTCGTTGACGTTGCCGCCGGAGCAGAAGTTGCCGGCCGCGCCGGTGAACACCACCACCTTGATGTCGCTCGCGTACTGCAGGCTGCGAAACAGGTCGCGCAATTCGGCGTAGGAATCGAACGTCAGCGGGTTCTTTTTCTCGGGCCGGTCGAGGGTGATGGTGGCCACCGGGCCGGCCGCCTGCCACAGGAAGTGCCGGGCCTGGTAATCGGCCAGCGTGCGCCGCTGCTGGATCATGCTCATAGGGGCTCCTTGGTTGTTTTCGTTGCGAGGCGCTTCGCGCTGCCGGCATTCAGACCATCCTTGAGCGTGCCGAGCAGCGCATGCAGCGAGCGCCGGTCCTCGTCCGGCAAGTGCGAGAACAGCGCGATCACCCACTGTTCGTGTTCCAGCGCCATGCGCTGAAACGCCCTCCTGCCGGCCGGGGTGAGCTTTACCAGGTGAGCGCGGCGGTCGTTCGGCAGCGGCTCGCGCTGCACCTGCCCGTCGCGCGCGAGCTGATCGGTGATGCCGGTGACGTTGCCGCTGGTCACCATCAGGCGCCGCGACAATTCGCCCATCTTGAGTCCCTCCGGATGGCGCGCGAGCTGCGCCATCAGGTCAAAGCGTGGCAGGGTGCACTTGAACTCCGCCCGGATGCGCGCCCGGAGCGCGGTCTCGATGAAGTTGGAACACGCCATGATCCGCAGCCACAGGCGCAGCGACTCGTGCTCGTCATCGTGCCCGCGCGATTCGGGGTCGAGCTGCGCTGCGCGCCTGCGCGCGGGGTTGCGTACAAGGAGGTTGCCCACATTGCGCCGCGCGTCGGGCGCGACATTGTTCATGAGCGCGCTTTCACATCACCTCCCCGCCCGAGACCGAAATCGCCTGCCCCGTCACCGACTCCGACCCCGGCGAACACAACCACAGCACCGCATTCGCGACTTCGGCCGGCTGCACCATACGCGCTTGCGGATTGCCCGCCGTCAGCGCGGCGCGCGCCTCGGCCTCGGTCCTGCCCGTTTTCGCCATGATGTTCGCCACCGAGTCGCGGACCATGTCCGTCTCGGTGAAGCCCGGGCACACCGCGTTCACCGTGACTTTTGATTTTGCCGCTTCGAGGGCGAGGGCGCGCGTCAGGCCGACCACGCCATGCTTGGCGGCCACGTAGGCGCTGACGTAGGCGTAGCCCTTCAGGCCGGCGGCGCTGGCGATATTGACCACCCGAGCGTAGTCCTGTTTCAGCATCGCGGGGAACACTTCCCGCGTGCAGAGAAACGTGCCGGTGAGATTGACCCCTATCATGCGATTCCAGAGTTCGAGATCGGTCCGCGAGAACGGCGCGCTCTGTGCCGCGCCGGCATTGTTGACCAGCACGTCGATGCGCGGGAAGCGCGCGCGGATGCGGGCGAACGCGGCGGCCACCGCAGCCGGATCGGTCACGTCCGCGCTGACCGTGAGCGCATCGCCTGCCAGCGATGCCTGCGATTGCAGCCGGGCTTCATCCCGCCCCACCAACGCCAGGCCGGCGCCGGCCTCGGCCAGCGCCCGGGCAATCGCCGCGCCGATGCCGCGGCCGGCGCCGGTGATGACGGCCACTTTGCCTGAGAGAGGCGGGGACATGTTCGGATTTTTACCGGCGGGCGCGGCGGCAGGTGAAGATTCAGGCTTGAATATATGAGGCATGAAGTAATGCGTCAATGAGCAGCCGGGCAATTCAGCATCAGTGAAGCGGCACGGGCGCTTCCCCTCATTTTGCGCGAAGCACGGGAGAGTGCCCCGCTCGCTCAGGCCGGAGCCCGGACCGAAGCGTTTCCTGCCTTGCGCGCGAGCGCGGGGGAGGGGGTGAATTCCCCCGCTACCTGTTGTACCTATCCTCGAAACGCACGATATCGTCCTCCCCCAGATAGTCGCCCGATTGCACCTCGATCACCAATAGCGGCGTCTGACCGATGTTCTCCAGCCGGTGCTTCACCCCCAGCGGGATGTAAGTCGATTCATTCTTTGTCAGCTCGCGCACAGTATCGCCGCAGGTGACCCTGGCTGTGCCGGACACGATCACCCAGTGCTCGGCGCGGCGGTGATGAAGCTGCAAGGACAGCGCTTCACCGGGCTTCACCATCAGCCGTTTGACCTGATAGTGCTCCCCCTCATCGAGGCCTTCGTAATAGCCCCAGGGGCGATACACACGCCGGTGCGAGAGATGCTCTGCGCGCCTGGCATGCGCCAGGCGGGCCACCGCTTCCTTTACCGATTGCGCATTGTCCCGGTGCGTCACCAGGACCGCATCGCCGGTCTCGACGACGATGACGTCATCGAGGCCCGACACGGAAACCAGCCGGCTGTCGGCGCGGACATAACTGTTGCGCGTGTCGTGCAGGTCCACGTCGCCGCGCAGCGCATTGCCGGCGTCGTCCTTTGCCGACGTTTCCCACAGCGAAGCCCACGAGCCGACGTCGCTCCACCCCATATTGACCGGCACCACCGCCGCCTTGCCGGTGCGCTCCATCACCGCATAGTCAATCGATTCGGCGGGACAGGCGCCGAAGGCCGCCGCATCGAGGCGGGAGAAATCCAGGTCCTCGACGCGGGCCAGCCAGGCGGCTTGCGCCGCTTTCAGGATGTCCGGACGCAAGCGGCCCAATTCCTCCAGATAGCGCTTGGCGCTCATGACGAACATGCCGCTGTTCCACAACAGACCGGAGGCGACCAGGGACGTGGCCGTGCGCAGATCGGGCTTTTCAACGAACCGGCTGACGTGAAAGCATCCGCCCGGCGGCATTTCGCCGGCGCGCTCGATATAGCCGTAGCCGGTTTCGGGGCGGTCGGGCACGATGCCGAAAGTGACGAGATAGCCGGCCGCGGCCGCCGTCGCCGCGGCCGCCGCCGCAGCGGCGAACGCGGCCTCATCGCGGATCAGGTGATCTGCCGGCAGCACCAGCATGATGGCGTTCGCTTCCTGCGCCTCGATTGCAACGGCGGCGGCGGCCAATGCGGGCGCCGTATTCCGCTGCAACGGTTCCAGCAGAATCCGGCCCCGTTCCAGGCCCGCCGCATGCAGTTGCTCCGCCACCAGGAAGCGGTGCTCGTCCCGGCACACGATCACGGAGGACGATACCTGCGGCAGGCGCGAGGCGCGCAACACCGTATCCTGGAACATGGAACGGTCAGACACCATCGGCAGAAACTGTTTCGGTAGTTGCGTGCGCGAAACCGGCCACAGGCGCGTGCCGGCGCCGCCGCAAAGCACTACTGGAATCATCGTTGATGGCATCGTTTATCGGTGGTGGGACGCAGCGCCCGGAGTCACTGCTGGCGGGCGATTGTACCGTGGCCGGCGGAAGCGCAAAAAGGGGCGCATGACGCGTCGCCGGTCCGGTGATTGCAAAGTCGGCCGGCCGGCGTCGGCTCTGGCGGATACTCGCGCACCTCAAACGGGTGTGGTGATGGTTGCTTGGCGACTACCCTGGAGAGAAATCCGGCTACGCGGGCGCCGTCTTTTCGAGAGGCAACAGCGTCCCGGGATCCGGCCAAACCTGGATGCACTTGGTGAGGACGCGGATTGCGCCTTACCGCGACGAGCGGTAGTCGCTCTCTTTCATGCGGGCGATTCTCACCACTTCCTGGATGCGCCTCAATGAGCGCATCACGCGCGCAAGGTGCGGGCGATTGGTGACCTGCAGGGTGAAGTGGATCGTGGTGTACAGGGAGCGCTCGTCGTCCATGCTGACGTTGTCGATGTTGGAGTCGGCGGCGGCGATGGCGGAGGCCACCTTGGCGAGGACGCCGCGCTGGTTGACCACCACCACCCGGATCGAGACCTCGAACATCTTGCCGGCGTCCGGATCCCACTCGACATCCAGCCACTTCTCCGGGTCGCCCCGCAATTTCGCGGCGATATTGCAATCATGGGTGTGGATGACCAGGCCCTGGCCCTTCTTGATGAAGCCCATGATGGGGTCGCCGGGAATCGGGTTGCAGCACTTGGCGAACTGCACCGCCATGCCTTCCGACCCGTGGATGACGATCGCCCCGGCCGCCCTGCCCACGCCGGAGAACTGGTCGGACAAGGCCAGCAGTTTGCGGGCAACGATGGCGGCGAGCCGTTTTCCCAGGCCGATGTCGGCGAGCACTTCCTGGCGGGATTTCGCGCCGATTTCGCGCACCAGTTTTTCCCACTGGTCCAGAGGGACGTCGGCCGGTTTGCCGATGAATGCGCGGATGGCCTGACTGAGCAGCCGCTCGCCCAGGGCGCGCGATTCCTCGCCCTGCATGGTTTTGAGGAAATGGCGGATATGGGAGCGCGCCTTGGCGGTTTTGACGTACGACAGCCACACCGGATTGGGACGCGCGTGCGCCGCCGTGATGATCTCGACCTGGTCGCCGTTCTTCAACTCGGTGCGCAGCGGCACCAGGTCCTGGTTGATGCGCGCGGCCACGCAGCGGTTGCCGATATCGGTGTGCACCGTGTAGGCGAAGTCCACGGCAGTTGCGCCGCGCGGCAGCGACATGATCTTGCCTTTCGGGGTGAATACGTACACCTCGTCGGGGAACAGGTCGACTTTGATGTGTTCGAGGAATTCAGCCGCATCCCCGGAGGTGCTCTGGATATCGAGCAGCGATTGCAGCCACTTGTGGGTGCGCTGCTGGACTTCGTTCAGTTCCGCGTCGGTAACCTTGTAGGTCCAGTGGGAAGCGACGCCGGTTTCCGCGATGCGGTGCATCTGCTCGGTGCGAATCTGCACCTCCACCGGCATGCCGTAGGGGCCGATGAGCGTGGTATGCAGCGACTGGTAGCCGTTGCTTTTCGGGATGGCGATGTAGTCCTTGAATTTGCCCGGTACCGGCTTGTACAGCCCGTGCAGAGCCCCCAGGGCGAGGTAGCAGGAGGCCACGTCATTGACGATGACGCGGAATCCATAGATGTCGAATACCTGGGAAAAAGACAGGTCCTTTTCCGACATCTTTTTATAGATCGAGTACAGATGCTTTTCGCGGCCGGTGATGGTTGCTTCGATGCCGGCGGCCTGCAACCGCTGTTTCTTCGCATCCAGGATGCGGTTCAACACCTCGCGGCGATTGCCGCGGGCCGCCTTGACGGCCTTGGCGAGCACCTTGTAGCGCAGCGGATAGAGGTGGCCGAACGACAGTTCCTGCAATTCCCGGTACAGGCTGTCCAGACCCAGCCGGTTGGCAATGGGCGCGTAGATCTCGATGGTTTCGCGGGCGACGCGCCGGCGCTTTTCCGGCGCAACCGCATCCAGGGTGCGCACGTTGTGCAGCCGGTCGGCCAGTTTGATGAGGATGACGCGCACGTCGCGCGCCATCGCCAGCAGCATCTTGCGGAAATTCTCCGCCTGCGCGTCCTGCTTTGACTGGAATTCGATTCGATCGAGCTTGGAAACGCCGTCCACCAGATCGGCCACCGGCTTGCCGAAGCGCTGCGTGATCTCCTCCTTCGAAACGGAGGTGTCTTCCATCACGTCGTGCAGCAGCGCGGCGATGATGGCCTGGGAATCGAGTTGCCAGTCGGCCACGATGCCCGCGACCGCGATCGGATGAGAAATATAGGGCAGGCCGCTATTGCGGAACTGTCCCTGGTGGGCCGAGTCGCTGAACTGGTACGCCTCCTCTATGAGGTCGATGTCCTTCGGTTTCAGGTAGCCAAGATGAGGCCGGAGTTCGGCGATGGCGAGGGCGGACATGACCTGTCAGCCGTGCGTCGCTGGCCCCTTCGGCAGAGGGTGTCGGCGCGACCGAGGCGCGTTGCTTGAGAGAGGCGCGGCTTTCAACCTGCGCTTTCAACCTGTATTGACGCGGTGCAGATACTCGATGCCGACCTTGCCGCTGGCCACCTCGCGCAGCGCGATGACGGTGGGCTTGTCACGATTCGCTTCAACCAGGGGCGTGCCGCCCTGGGCCAGCTGGCGCGCACGATAAGTCGCCGCGAGCGTCAACTGGAAGCGGTTCGGTATCCTTTTGAGACAATCTTCAACGGTGATACGTGCCATGAGTTTCACTCACCTTTCAGGTCGCTTTGAACAGCTCGGGGTGGCTTGCGCTCAGCCGGTTGAGGACATCAGCGGCGCGCAGGCGGGAGGCTCGAACGACTGCGGACATATCCCGCCTGGCCTCGTCGAAATCATTGTTAATAATAACATAATCGAACTCAGCCACGTGGGCGATTTCCTCCGCCGCGTTAGCCAGACGGCTTTGTATCGTGGCTTCGCTGTCCTGAGCGCGGGCGCGCAGCCGGCGTTCCAGTTCCCGGATCGACGGGGGCAGCACGAACACGCTGATCGCTTCCGGAAAAACGCGCCGGATCTGCGCCGCGCCCTGCCAGTCTATTTCGAGAATGATGTCCATGCCTTTGCCGCGCATCTCGCCGATCCAGAGCTGCGAGGTGCCGTAGGAATTGCCGTGGACCAGCGCGCTTTCCAGGAATTCGCCGCGCGCGAGCATGCCCTCGAACGTGTCGCGATCGACGAAATGGTATTCGCGCCCTTCCTGCTCACCCGGCCGCGGCGCGCGGGTGGTGTACGAAATCGACAGCGTCAAATTGCGGTCTTCGGCAAGAAGCGCGTTGACCAGCGAGGATTTGCCCGCGCCCGAGGGCGCCGCAATGATGAAAAGATTGCCGCTCATTGGATGCTCACTCGATGTTCTGCACCTGTTCGCGCATCTGTTCGATCAGGAGCTTGAATTCCAGGCTGGCGTCCGACAGCTCCTTCGACACCATTTTGGAACCCAGCGTGTTGGCTTCCCGGTTCAGTTCCTGTGCCAGAAAATCCAGGCGCTTTCCGGATGCGCCGCCGGTTGCCAGGACCCGCCGTACCTCCTGCAGGTGTGCGCCAAGGCGGTTCAACTCCTCGGTCACGTCGATTTTCACACCATACAGCGCAATTTCCTGGCGGACCCGTTCATCGTCGCTGCCGCCCAACGCCTCGCGCAGCCGGGCAGCGAGTTTTTCCTGGTAGGCGGCAATCGCCTCTGGCAGGCGCGGCTGCAACTGCACCAGCATCGCCTGCATGCGATCGGCGCGTTCGAGCAGCATCGCCTTGAGTTTCCCGCCCTCGCGCTCGCGCGTCGCCGCGAATTCCTTCAGGACATCGGTGAGCAGCGCGACGGCTGCGTCATCCAGGCTTGCGGCGGCGGGCGCGTCCTCGCTCAGCACCCCGGGCCAGCGCAGCACGTCGGCCGCGCGCAATGGCTGGCTGTCGGGAATCGCAGCGCGAATCCGCGCCGCAGCCGCGCCCAGCGCGGCGACCAGCGTTTCGCTGACCGCCAGCCGCGGCGCCGCGTCGGCGAGGGGAAGAATCGCCATGCGGCATTCGACCTTGCCGCGATTGACCCTGGCAGCGATCAATTCGCGCAGGCGCGGCTCGGTGGAGCGCAGTTCGTCCGCCAGCCTGAACTGAATGTCCAGAAAACGGCCGTTCACGCTTTTCAGCTCGGCCGCGAGGGACACTCGATACAGTTCCCGCGTCAGGGACGCGTAACCGGTCATGCTGGAGATCATGGGATTGGAGTGGGGTTGACTGATGTTGTTGCCGTTTTACGTGCCTTACGACACATAAAGCGGCGCCTGCAATGGCCTATGATAGCTTTTCGTCCCGCTCCCAGGCCATCAATTCATGCCAGCACCAGCCAACCGGCCTTTGCCGGAAGGTTCCCGGTTGGAAAATTATCGGATCGCAGGCATCCTTTCGTGCGGCGGCTTTTCGATCGTGTACCTTGCCTACGATGAAAATGATCTGCCGGTGGCGATCAAGGAATACCTGCCGAGCCAGTTGGCGCTGCGACGCGAGGGCGAGGCGCTGCCTGCGATTGCCGCGGACAAACTCGCCATGTTTCGCTACGGCATGCGCTGTTTCTTCGAGGAAGGCCGGTCGCTCGCCGGCTTGTCGCATCCCAACGTGGTGCGGGTGCTCAATTTCTTCCGCGCCAACGAGACCGCCTATCTGGTGATGCGCTACGAGCACGGCCGCACGTTGCAGGAACACCTCCGGGCGAGGCGCGGCGCGATCGGCGAAAATTTCATCCGCCGGGTGTTTGCGTCGCTGCTGAACGGATTGCGTGAGGTGCATTCCGGCAAACTGCTGCACCTGGATATCAAGCCGGCCAATATCTACATTCGCAACGATGGCACGCCGGTGTTGATCGATTTCGGCGCGGCGCGGCAGACCTTGGTCATCGACAGGATGAAGCTCGCCCCCATGTACACGCCCGGATTCGCACCGCCGGAACAATATTGCAACCGGGCGTTGCTGGGTCCCTGGAGCGACATCTATGCGGTGGGCGCGACCATCTTTGCCTGTCTCGCCGGCGCGGCGCCGCAGCCGGCAAATGAACGGCTCGGGAAGGACCGGTACGTCTCGGCGGCACGGCGGTGGGAAGGAAAATACACGCGCCATTTTTTGGACACGATTGACTGGTGCCTGGAACTGGATCACCTGAAGCGGCCGCAAAGCGTGTTCGCATTGCAGAAAGTCCTGCTGCATGAAAAGGATCCGCCGGTCCATCGGCAACGCACCCTGCTGGAAAAGGCGCTCATCAGGCTGCAGAAGTTTTCGAAGGCATGAGGTGCCCATCCATCCGCATGGCGCGCCACCGCGGCGGTCCGCTCTGCTATAAAGAGACCTGCCACGACATGAGGACGCTTTGATGAGATCAAATGATCGGCGCCCGGACGCACTGCGGCCGGTGCGCTTCGAGCGCGCGTTCACCCGCCACGCCGAAGGATCAGTGCTGGTCGCGTTCGGCGACACCCGGGTCATCTGCACCGCGAGCGTCGAGGAAAAGGTGCCGGGCTTCCTGCGCGACAAAGGGCAGGGATGGGTCACGGCGGAATACGGCATGCTGCCGCGTGCCACGCATACCCGGACCGACCGGGAAGCGGCGCGCGGCAAGCAGTCCGGGCGCACCCTCGAGATTCAGCGCCTGATCGGCCGGGCGCTGCGCGCGGTGACGGACATGGCGAGGCTCGGCGAGCGCACCATCAGGATCGATTGCGATGTGATCCAGGCTGATGGGGGCACGCGCACCGCAAGCATCACCGGGAGCTTCGTCGCACTGCATGACGCGGTTTGCGGATTGATGGCCAAGGGCCTGATCAGGGAACTGCCGGTACGGGATTTTGTCGCGGCCATATCCGTCGGCATGGTCGGCGGCACACCGCTGCTCGATCTGGACTACGAAGAGGATTCCGGCTGCGACACCGACATGAATGTCGTGATGACGGGCGCCGGCGGCTTTGTCGAGGTGCAGGGCACGGCCGAAGGCGCGCCGTTTTCGCGGGCGCAACTGGATGCGTTGCTGAGCCTGGCGACCCGCGGCATCGGCGAGTTGATCGGAAAGCAGCGGGCCGCACTGGGCGTTTGAGTCCGGCTCCGCGATATTCCCTCCGTGACATCCCCGCAGGTTGGGTTAGCGGGCTGAGCGCAGCGATGCCCAACGCCGAGCTAACCGGCCGCCGGAGTGCGCAGCGCGGAGGGAATCCAAGAGCGCAGCTTTTGGGCGGTCCGGTCGAGCGCCGTTGGCCCTCAACGATGGGTGTTGGCAGAGGCCTCTCGGACGACGAGAACGAGGCCCACTACCAAAATGACGAGTGCAAGGATCGGAGCCCAAGCCATTAGAGATTCTCCAACTCTCGTATCTTACGGCATGCCAGACGATTGACCCATACAACCACAGCGGTGAGCACTGCCACAGCGACGATAGCCACAACCACTAAGACGCTGTTCGCCGCGCTGTAGTTCTGAGCGATCCAGGCGACCAGCGACACGTCGATGGCGATAAGGACAGCGAAGACAACTAACTTTGAGCCAGCCCAGTTCCTCCCTGTTGCCATCAACTTTTGACATGGGCTCACTATACCATTGGGTCTAACGAATCCGCATGCAGGACGCGGCGTGGCGGGAACTATCACCCGGGTTAAAATCGCCCCGATGAAAAAGCTCGTTCTGGCGTCCTCGAATCCCGGAAAACTGCGCGAATTCGAGGCGATGCTGGCGCCGCTGGGGTTCGAAGTGATCCCGCAGGGCGCCTTTGGCATCGCCGACGCCGAGGAGCCCCATGTCACTTTTGTCGAGAACGCGCTGGCCAAGGCGCGGCATGCCAGCCGCCAGGCGCGCCTGCCCGCGTTTGCGGATGATTCTGGTATCTGCGCGTGCGCCCTCGGCGGCGAACCCGGCGTGCTCTCGGCCCGATTCGCCGGCGAACCGAAATCCGATGAGCGCAACAACAGTAAGCTGATCGAGCTGCTGCGCGGCCAGGAAGACCGGCGGGCGCACTATGCCTGCGTCATCGTGCTGGTTCGCCATGCCGGCGATCCCGAGCCGATCATCGCCGAGGGGACCTGGCAGGGCGAAATCATCGCCGCGCCGAGGGGGCAGGGCGGGTTTGGCTACGATCCGTATTTCCTGTTGCCGGATCTGAATCTGACCGCCGCCGAACTCGAACCGGGACACAAGAACGCGATCAGTCATCGCGGCAAGGCATTGCGGCGGCTGATCGCCAGATTGCAGGAGGCCGGGTGACATGGCTGTAGTCAGCGTCGATGTCAGCGTCGATTTGCCGTCCCGGCAGCGGGTGCGCCTCAGTGCATTGCCGCCCCTGGCGCTGTACGTGCATATCCCCTGGTGCGTGAAAAAATGCCCGTACTGCGATTTCAACTCCCACGAATTGCGTCCGGTCGCGCCGGTGAGGTTGCGGCGCGGTGCCGGCCCGTCGATGGCGCCACCGCCGCCTGTCAATCACCTGGATGCCGCACTGGAATCGCGCTATGTCGATGCGTTGATCAGTGACCTGGAACAGGCGCTGCCCGGGATCTGGGGGCGGCGCGTGCACAGCATTTTTTTCGGCGGCGGCACGCCCAGCCTGCTCTCCGGCGGGGCGATCGACACCTTGCTCGGCGCTTTCCGCGCCCGCCTGCCGCTGGCGGCGGATTGCGAAATCACGCTGGAGGCCAATCCGGGGACCGTCGAAGTACGGCGGTTCCGCGAATTCCGGGCTGCGGGCGTCAACCGGCTGTCGTTGGGGATCCAGAGTTTCAATCCGCAGCACCTCAGGGCGCTCGGACGGATACATGACGGCACCGAGGCGCGCCGGGCAATCGAAGCCGCGGCGTCCTCATTCGAGCGCATCAATCTCGACCTGATGTATGGCTTGCCCGGACAGACCCCGGACGAAGCCGGCGAGGACGTGCGCACGGCCCTGTCGTTCCCCGTCTCGCACCTGTCTTTTTATCACCTGAGCATCGAGCCCAATACGCTGTTTCACCGCTACCCGCCGGCGCTGCCCGACGATGACACCTCGGCGCAGATGCAGGAGCGGATGGAAGCGCGGCTGGCCGAGGCGGGGTACGGGCACTATGAGACGTCCGCCTTCGCCCGGCCGGGCGAGGAATGCCGGCACAATCTCAACTACTGGCGATTCGGCGACTACCTGGGCATCGGCGCCGGTGCCCACGGCAAGATCAGTTTTCCCGATCACATCCGGCGAGAGATGCGCTATAAGCAGCCGAAGGAATATCTCGCGCGGACTGAATCGGGCGCACCGGTGCAGGAGCGGCAGGATATTGCTCCCGGGCAACTCGGCTTCGAATTCATGATGAATGCGCTGCGGCTGACCGCCGGATTTCCGGTGGTGATGCTTGCCGAACGAACCGGCCTGTCGATCAGGGCGCTGGAACGGCCGTTGAACGAGGCGGAACGACGTGGCCTGATCGAGCGCACCCATGAGCACGTCCGCCCCACGCTGCGCGGGCAGCGCTTCCTGAATGACCTGCTGCAGCTTTTTTTGCCTGAGGAGAGTCCGCCCGATTAAGAAAACTCTGACTAACCCAAACCGCAGACATCATAGTGAGAGGCGAACGCTACAAGTCCTTGATTGGAATTGTCCTCGCTCATCCGGCTTCGCCGCCTCGCGACACAACTCACAGTTCTTCAGAGCTTCCTTAACCGTACGGGGAGCCGTTTCGGATGGCTGAATTCACGACTTTATTTTATTCATATCCCCGCCCATCTACCCTCTACGGCATGATATTTTATCAAAAACAATATATTATTCAGCGTTTCCGGAACACCATATCCCTCACTTTGTGGCCGAGCCGCAAGCCCCGCTGCTCGAACTTGGTCAGCGGGCGGCTGGCAGGACGCGCCGCATACGCGGGCACGGTGTTCGACAAGGCGGGCTCGGCCGACAGGACTTCGAGTATCTGCCCGGCATACTCTTCCCAGTCGGTCGCCACGTGGACGTAACCACCGGGCTTGAGGCGCGAAACAAGGAGCGATACCAGCGGCGGCTGGAGCAGGCGGCGCTTGTGATGGCGTTTTTTCGGCCAGGGGTCGGGGAAAAAGACGTGGACCCCGTCCAGCGACGCGGGAACGATCATGTGTTCGAGGACGTCGACCGCATCGTGCTGGATCACGCGCAGGTTGGTGAGGCCCAGCCCGGCGATCTGCTTGAGCAGGCTGCCGACACCCGGTGTATGCACTTCGATGCCGAGATAGTCATTCTCCGGGTGATCTCCCGCAATCGCCGCCGTGGTCTCGCCCATGCCGAAACCGATTTCGAGCAGGCGCGGCGCGCTGCGTCCGAACAACTGATCGAAATCCAGCGGCGCAGGTGCGTACGGCACGCCCCATATGGGAAGCAGTTGTTGGTGTGCGCGTTGCTGGGCGTTCGAGACGCGTCCCTGGCGCAGCACAAAACTGCGAATGCCGCGCGGCGTTTCCGGCGATTCCCGGGTTTTCAACAGGGAGGGCTGCGCCAGGAGGCCGTCAGGTCGCCCTGGGAGCGATCAGACCTGTTGCGGGAGAGCTGGGAGAGGCGGCGTAGAGTTTTTTCGGCATGCGGCCGGCGAGAAATGCCTCGCGCCCGGCTTCGACGGCTTTCTTCATCGCCTGCGCCATCAGAACCGGGTGTTGCGCCTTGGCCACGGCGGTGTTCATCAGCACCGCATCGCAGCCCAGTTCCATGGCGATGGCCGCGTCCGATGCGGTGCCGACGCCGGCGTCGACGATCACCGGCACTCTGGCGTTATCGATGATGAGCCGCAGGTTCCACGGATTCAGAATGCCCATGCCGGAGCCAATGAGCGAGGCGAGCGGCATGACGGCGACGCAGCCGATCTCCTCCAGCCGCTTGGCGATGATGGGATCGTCGCTGGTATAGACCATCACCTTGAAGCCGTCGCGAACCAGCGTCTCGGCCGCCTTCAGCGTCTCGACCATGTCCGGATACAGCGTTTCCGGGTCCCCCAGCACTTCCAGCTTGACCAGGTCGTGCCCATCCAGCAGCTCGCGCGCCAGGCGCAAGGTGCGCACCGCGTCAGCAGCGTTGTAGCAGCCGGCGGTGTTGGGCAGGTAGGTGAATTTCGAGGGCGGCACGGCCTCGAGCAGCGACGGCTCGCCGGCGTTCTGGCCGATGTTGGTGCGCCGGATCGCCACGGTGACGATCTGCGCGCCGCTCGCCTCGATGGCACGGCGGGTTTCGTCGAAGTCCCTGTACTTGCCGGTGCCGATCAACAGGCGGGACTGATACGCCTGCCCGGCGATGACCAGCGCATCGGCAGGCGGGTTGAGGCTGGATGCGGGTGCGTTCACGGCTTAACCCCCCCCGACGGCAACAACGATTTCAAGCTGATCGCCGCTCTCCAGGGGCGTGTCGCCGTAACGGCTTCTCGGCACAATTTCGCCGTTACGCTCAACCGCGACCCGCTTGCCGGTGAGAGCGAGGGAATCGAGCAGGCGCGCCACATTGGCAGCTTCCTCAATACGCCTGGACTGACCATTGATGACAAGTTCGAGCATGGGGATGAGGCGACGAGCAGGGAAAACAGCGGGGAAATTGCGCTAAAATGATGTTATCACGCGGGTGTAGTTCAATGGTAGAACGAAAGCTTCCCAAGCTTTAGACGTGGGTTCGATTCCCATCACCCGCTCCAGCCGGCACCACGCCCACGGTTCCTGGCCGCGCGGATTTTCCCGTCGAATTTCGCTGTAACATAGCGCCGTCCCGCACCCCATCGCCCTTCATGCCCATATCCTTCGACGGCAAACTCGTCGTGGCCATTTCTTCACGGGCGCTGTTCAACCTCGAGGAAAGCAACCGGGTGTTCGAAGAACAGGGCGTCGAGGCCTATTATCGATACCAGCGCGACCATGAAGAGGAGATCCTCGCTCCCGGGATTGCCTTTACCCTGGTAAGGAAACTGCTGGCGCTGAATGAACTGGCCCCGGTGCGGCTGCGGGTCGAGGTCATACTGTTGTCGCGCAATACCGCCGACACGGGCTTGCGCATCATGAATGCGATCGATCACTACGGGCTGCAGATTTCGCGCGCGGCCTTCACCGGGGGCGAGAGTACCTTCCCGTATGTTCCGGCTTTCGATGCGCACCTGTTCCTGTCGGCCAACCCCGATGACGTGCGCAAGGCGCTCGATGCGGGTCATGCAGCCGCCACCATCTTTCCGGCGCACGTGGGACAGAACACCGAATTGACGCCACAACTGCGGATCGCCTTTGACGGTGACGCGGTGCTGTTCTCCGACGAAGCCGAGCGTGTCTACAAGCGCGAAGGCCTGGACGCCTTTACCGCGAGCGAAGTCAGTGCGGCAAAAGATCCGTTGTCAGGGGGGCCGTTCAAGAATTTCCTGTCGGCCCTGCATCGCATCCAGACCGAATGCGCGCCCGGACAGGCGCCGATTCGCACCGCGCTGGTCACGGCGCGCGGTGCGCCGGCGCACGAGCGCGTGGTCAGAACCCTGCGCGCCTGGGGCATTCGCATCGATGAAGCCCTGTTTCTGGGAGGACTGGAGAAAGGACGTTTCCTGAAGGCGTTCGGCGCAGACATATTTTTCGACGATCAGCGCGGGCATGTCGAATCCGCGCATCCGCATGTGACTGCCTGCCATGTGCCGTTCGGCATCGCCAACGAATGACGCAGCCGTGCCGGGACGTAGCGGCCCGTGAAGCTGGTCCTGTCCATCGTCGGCGTCACCGTGCACGATCGGATCGGCGATCGGCTGAAAGGCATATTCGAAAGGTGAGGGCAAGAAGGTGAGGGCATTTGGCGAGCGTCTGGTGCGCTGGCAAAAGGCGCACGGCCGCCATGACCTGCCGTGGCAGCGCAGCCGTGATCCTTACCGGATCTGGCTCTCGGAAATCATGCTGCAACAGACCCAGGTGGCCACGGTTATCCCGTACTACGAGCGCTTTCTCGCCCGCTTTCCGGATGTGGTCGGTCTGGCGCAAGCCGGATTGGACGACGTACTGAAGTTGTGGAGCGGTTTGGGGTATTACTCCCGCGGTCGCAATCTTCACAAGGCGGCCAGAACGATTGTTTCCGGTGCCCTCGGGCCGGGCTCGTTTCCCCGCGATATCGCATCGCTACAGTCATTGCCCGGTATCGGCCGTTCCACCGCCGCCGCCATCGCCGTTTTCGCATTTGGCGCGCGCGAGGCCATCCTCGATGGGAACGTCAGGCGGGTGTTGTCGCGGCATTTTGCGGTGCCCGGATCACCCGGTGACAAGCAGGTCGAAAAGGGCCTGTGGATGCTGGCCGAGTCGTTGTTGCCGGCGCGGGACCTCGAACAGTACACGCAGGCGCTGATGGATCTGGGCGCCACGTTGTGCACCCGGACGCGGCCTCGCTGCGAGCTGTGTCCGGTCAACGCAACCTGCATGGCGTTGCAACAGGGTCGGGTCGCGGCGTTTCCTGAAGCGCGCGCCAGGAAACCGCTGCCGCAACGCGCCGCGACCATGCTGGTGCTGCTGCACCAGGGACGGATATTGCTGGAGAAACGCCCGGCGTCCGGAATCTGGGGAGGCCTGTGGTGCCTGCCCGAACTCCCCGGGGGAGCAGTTGCGCAATCCTGGTCAAAGGCGCGCTACGGCTGTGTCATCGGGATGCCCGAGGCAATGCCTGAACTGGCGCATGGATTTACGCATTTCCGGCTGAGCATCACGCCCTTGGTGTGCCGCGTCAAGCGCGTGGAATCGCGAACCGCCGAGCCGGGCCCGGCGTGGTTTGACCGCGAGTACGCGGGCGAGGAAGCCATTCCGGTACCGGTGCGCAAGATTCTCGCGCAGATTGCCCGCTCGAAGGCTTGAACGGCGCGTCGATCCGGCGGTGATGCTGCGGGGCCGTCTCAGCCGGAGGATAAAACGCGCTGGCCCAGGAACTGTTGCAGAATCGCCAGCCGTGCCAGGGTGTCGGTAAGCTCCAGGAGCTGCTGCCTGGCCGGCATCGGCACCGGCAGAATTTCCGATAGCCGGTAACTCACCCACACCGCGTCGTCGAACCGATGCGGTTCCTCAAACACCTGGGTGCCCTGTTCCTTGACCACCCGTTGCAGCAACCTGGCGCACCCCGCAAACTGTTCCGGCAACTGCAGCGGGGCTTCCACCGTGAGTAACTCGACGTTGGCGGAAATCAGGCCGTTGGCGCCGGTTTCACGATCCTGAATCCGGAACCGTTGCACCCCCTGGGTCTTGAGTTGCAGCAGCCCCAGCTGCCGCATGTCCCAGTCCGTGATCTGCGCGAGGCAGCCGATCGATTCGGGCGTTGCCGGCGCCCCGACTTCGCGGCCTTCCCGGATCAGGCAGACACCGAAAGGCGCCGCGTTTTTCATGCAATCCCGGGTCATGTCCATGTAGCGCGCCTCGAATACGCGCAGCGGCAGCAGCCCCCCGGGAAACAACACCGTGTTCAACGGAAACAAAGGAATCCGCAATGGGGTCATGATTGAACTCCGGGTGCCCGGCCGGCGCCGATCAGCGTCCCCACGGCCGCATCAAATCGTGTGCGATGCCCAGATGATCGAGTACGCGGGCAACCACAAAATCGATGAGATCTTCCACTCGCCTGGGGTGATGATAGAAGCCCGGATTGGCGGGCATGATCACGGCGCCGGCTTTCGCCAGCCGCAGCATGTTTTCCAGGTGGAGCACCGAAAAAGGTGTTTCACGCGGCACCAGGATAAGTTTGCGTTGTTCCTTCAGCATCACGTCCGCGGCCCGTTCGATCAGATTGTCCGACAAGCCGGCCGCGACCGACGCCAGGGTGCCCATGGTGCACGGACAAATGACCATCGCGTCAGGCGGGTTGGAACCCGATGCGACGGGGGAAAACCAGTCCTCGCGTCCGAACACGCGCAGTTGCCCCGTCTTGGCGGCGTAGCGTTCGCTGAAAAATTGCTCCGCTTGCTGCGGCTGCGGCGGGATGACCAGATCGAGTTCCTGTTTGGCGACGATATGGGCGGCCTGCGAGTACAGCAGGTACACCGCTGCGCCCTGCGCGATGAGGCACTCGGTCAATCGCAGTCCGTACGGCATGCCGGATGCACCGGTCAGCGCAACCGCGATCAGAGGTTTGAATTTCATGCCTTAGCCGAGTTGTCGATGCCGGACCAGTACCGGGACGGAGGTGCGGAAATAAGCCGCAAGCTGCTCGACCAGGTACACCGATCGGTGCTGTCCGCCGGTGCAGCCGATGGCAACGTTCAGCGAGCTGCGGCTGCCCTGGGCGTAATGCGGCAGCCACTTTTCGACGAAACCCCGGATGTCGTCAAGCATTTGAATAACCAGCGGATCGCGCTCGAGGAAATTGAGGACCCGCTCATCTTTGCCGGTGAGAGGACGCAACTGCGGATCATAGTACGGGTTGGGCAGGGCGCGGGCATCGAAAATCAGGTCTGCGTCCAGGGGCAGGGAGCGCTTGTAGCCGAATGATTCGAACAGCACGGTGATCTGGCCCTGGTCCGTGCCCAGCAGGTCGCGGATCCAGTTGCGAAGCGTGTTCGGATGCAATTCGCTGGTGTCCACCCGATGGCCGATCTCGTCGATGTCCGACAGCATCTGGCGTTCCCTCGCCAGCGCTTCCTCCAGAGTCAAGTCGCCCGTTGCCAGCGGATGCCGCCGCCGCGTCTCCGCAAAACGGCGCATCAATGTCTCGTTGTTGGCGTGCAGGAAGATGAGCCGTACCTCGGTGCCTTCATCCCTGAGGCCGTCGAGTTGCCCGGGCAGCGATGACAGCGACCCGCCGGATCGCGCGTCAATGCTGAGCGCCACGCGCGTGATGCCGGCCGAGCGCAGCAGGGTAAGCGTTTCGGCGACCAGCGGGGTCGGCAGGTTGTCCACGCAGTAATAGCCGCTGTCTTCGAGCACGTTCAGCGCGATGCTTTTGCCGGAGCCCGAGAGGCCGCTGATCAACACCAGTTGCATGCGCGGCAGCTTATCGGAAGCGGCTTCCGGCGGCAAACCTCGGGCCAGTGCCACCTCCGGCCGGCCGGACAAGCGGGGCCGGCCACGAGCCTAATCGTCGCCCTTTCGCAGCTCGGCATGCTGGCGCGCGATGAACTCCTCGGTGCTGTGGATGCCGCGCAACTGGAGTATGTAATTGCGCACGGCCGCTTCGACCAGCACTGCCAGGTTGCGGCCCGCAGCCACCGGAATCACCACTTTTCTTACCGTGACACCGAGTATGTCCTCCGACAATTCATGCAGCGGCAGGCGTTCGGCTGGCGAGACGCCGGCCCCGGCGGGGCGCTCCAGGTGCGCGATGAGGCGCAAGTTCATTTTTGGCCGCACCGCCGTCTCGCCGAAAATAGTGCGGATGTTGAGGACGCCGAGGCCGCGGACTTCGAGGAAATCTTTCAGTATGGGCGGGCAGCGGCATTCCAAGGTCGAGGCCGCGATGCGTGAAATTTCCACGGCGTCGTCGGCAACCAGGCCGTGGCCACGGCTGATCAACTCGAGCGCGAGTTCGCTTTTCCCCACGCCTGAATCGCCGGTGATGAGCACGCCCAGGCCCAGCACGTCCATGCACACGCCGTGGAGCTGGGTCGCCTCTGCAAGTATCTTGGCGAGATAGCGGCGCAGCCGGTCGATGACCTCCGCGCTCGGCCTGGAAGAACCGAAGACCGGGACGCCTGCCGCATCCCCGGCGTCAAGCAAGGCCCGATCGACCTCGATGCCATCGGCACAGACCACCGCCGCCGTCTGCGCCGCGAACAGAACGCCCAGCGCTTTGGGCAAGGCGCCGGGAGCGGAGGCGCGCAGATAAGCGGCCTCGTGAATGCCAAGGACCTGCACGCGATTGGGGTGAATCAGGTTGAGATGACCGACGAACGCAGGCGCGTCCAGGTCCTGGCTGATCAGGCGTTCCGCGCCGGCTTTCCCGCTCAGCCAGGAAAGGCCCAGCCTGTCCCTGTTGTCGTCATACAACCGCGCGACGCTGATTCGCAACATGCGGCTGCCACGCGGTTATATGCTGGTGCAGCACACCGGCATCGCTGCCTGTGGCCAGTCTGTCGCGCAGGTCATGGTCGCTGAACAGCTGCGCCAGCTCGGACAGTATTTGCAGATGCTGTTCGGTTGCATGCTCCGGCACCAGCAGGACGAAAATCAGATTGACCGGCTTGCCGTCGGGCGCGTCGAATGCTACCGGAGTCGAAAGCCTGACGAACGCGCCGACGGCTTCCTTCAGGCCCTTGATCCTGCCGTGCGGAATGGCCACGCTCTGCCCCAGCCCCGTGGATCCCAGCCGCTCGCGGGCGAACAGACTGTCGAAAACCAGGCTGCGCGCCACGCCCTGATTGTTTTCGAATAACAGGCCGGCCTGTTCGAACAGGCGTTTTTTACTGGTGACGTCCAGATCCAGAACAATATTGGACGGGGGCAGAAGCTTGGCAATCAGGTT
>Ga0209726_10000163_pt1 | contig 135312 bp, 129 predicted proteins | sample Subgrocontami54m_FD_187453 | JGI IMG/M metagenome (GOLD analysis project Ga0209726, IMG submission 187453) | Subsurface groundwater microbial communities from S. Glens Falls, New York, USA - GMW46 contaminated, 5.4 m (SPAdes) (version 3) | ecosystem: Environmental > Aquatic > Deep subsurface...
TCATGTTGCAACGCAACAGACGAGACGGGGTCGAGGATACTTAGGCTTTTGAGTGTAGTCAAGAAAAAGACTTAGTAATCCGTGACCGGACCGGGTCTCGGCACCGAATTACTGCTATTGGCGTAAGCTCTCTAAGAGCTTAGTTACGTCAGGTAAACTGTTTTTCTGCTCTTGTATTTGGCTTATACTCCCCTGAATTTGCTGATACGCTTCCAGGAGGGCCGTAAGATAGGGCTGAATGAAGTAGTAACTAAAGGCCAAACCGCCAAGGATAACGAACCAGTAGACAATTCGGAAAAAAGTACCCCAGCGCGCACTCCGCCGCATGGTGTGCAGCATCTTGTTGTTCTCTTCTGAAAGTTTGAGCATCCGCTCCAGTAGTGATTTGATTTCAGCGTCTTCCATTTTGGTTAGTATGTAGTGAGTAGTATATAGTATGTAGGAAGATGTATTTCTGAATTCCCCTATATACCATATACTACGAACCTATATACTTGACTCTATACACTCTTCACCTTGAGCGCCTTGCGCTTCTCCTTATTGATCTTTGGTAAACGAATAGTGAGCAAGCCATTCTTTTCGATAGCCTCTGCCTCTTCGGCCTCAATTTCCACAGGGAGTAAGATAGTCCGAGAAAATGACCCCCAGTACAATTCTTGGAAAAAGTAGTCGTCTTGAGCTATTTCGTCATACTTCTGACGGGCACCGCTCACGGTCACCATCTCCCGTGAGATTTCAATATCAAGTGTATCAGGCTTTACGCCTGCCACCATGGCCTGCAAGATAATTTCACTCGGGGTTTGATAGACGTCCACTGCAAGCTGTCCTGTAGCCTCATCGCCCCCCGATTCGGCTTCGTCTACTTCTATAGCCACCCCAGTGTATGAGTCATTGTCTGCAGGAAGAGAAACACTGCCGGTAAGTCGCTCAAAGAACGATCGCTTGCGTTTGTTGTTCATCATGTTTGTACAATTGCTTTAACTTTTTCGAAATAAAAGATCAAAATGAGAATCCCTGCCCACACCAATCCGAAAACACCGAGTGTGTACGCCTGGAGTCCTTGTGACTCAAGAAACAGTATAAGAAAATTAAACCCCGTGTGCAAGACAACAGCAAGGAGCAGACCGAGTACAAGATGCCACTCCTTCACAAATTTGTTTCTATAAAACGAAAATGCAATGACAACACCCACAGTGGCAGACGCGAGGACATGGAGCAAACTTGCCCCAACGAAGCGCATACCACCTGACATGAGGGCGACGGTAATGGGGAAATCGTGCAGTGCACCAAAGATGAAGAAGGCGTTCTCTGCAGCGGCAAAGCCAAGCGCCGCCGATATGAGATAAATCATAGCGTCAACTGGCTCATCAAAGCTACGATTATGATGGAAGGCCGAGTAGCTCGCTGCCCAATACTTCACCAGCTCCTCGCTTGCCGCCCAGAGGACAATACGAAGTACTCCCTCGGGTATATAGTGCGCAAACATGAGCTCGAGGGGCAATGCAAGCAGTACCGAGCCCATACCCGCCACAAAAGCAAGAGCGATAACCCCTTTTGGCTCGGGATGAATCTTGTCTTCTTGAAGCCAAAAGATCAACCAAAACAGGGCCGGAATAAGGCCTCCTAAAAACGCCCAGACAATAGTTGATGAAAGTGTTAGACCTTCGGCCATGCTTCTACCATGAGAAGCGACTTACCCTCGTGGAGCATTTGCCAGATCTCCTCCGTAACAAACGGCATAAAGGGGTGGAGGAGCTTCAAGCTCGTCTCAAGTACGTGCCGTAGCATATACTGCGCCGATGCTTTCTCAATTACGTCCGCACTCTGCAATCGAGGTTTCGCTTCCTCGATAATTATATCAGCAAAGGTATGCCACACGTATGTGTATAGGTTTTCAATAGCAAGATGGAGCCTGTACCCAGTGAGATGATCTGAGATGTCTTTTACTACTGTTGTGCACTCATCGAGTCGAGCTTGGTCAGCAGCAGTCAGAGCTGGCTTTGTGGCCGCGTCAAACCTCTCACTATTCTGTAGTACAAAGCGAGTAATGTTCCAGACCTTGTTTGCAAAGTGTTTGTACGCTTTTATCTTCTCCTCGGACATTTTACTATCCGCCCCAGGTGCCATGCCAGCCACGAGGGACATACGCACCGCATCCATGCCATATTTGGCACTCATCTCCACGGGGTCAATATTGTTACCAAGCGACTTTGAGATCTTACGACCCTGGCCATCGCGCACGAGGCCATGCAGGTAAACAGTTTTAAAGGGCACCTGGCCCAGCTGAAAGCCACTCATCAGAATCATGCGCGCCACCCAGAAGAAGATAATGTCGTAGCCCGTCTCAAGGAGTGCTGTTGGGTGGTAGGTGGCCAAATCCTGTGTGTTCTCTGGCCAACCCAAAGTCGAGAAGGTCCAGAGGGCTGACGAGAACCACGTATCAAGTACGTCTGGATCCTGATCCACAGCGCCAAGGCAATGTGGACAATTCACCGGTGCTTCAATAGAACAGATCGGTTGGCGGCACAGGGAATCCTTACCAACACTGAGGTCATTATCGACAGCAAATCCTTGCGTACAGTACCAAATAGGAATGCGGTGGCCAAACCAAATCTGGCGGGAAATACACCAGGGGCGCAAATTATCTACCCAATTAAAGTAGACGCGTTCAAATCGATCGGGCATTATCGTCACCTGCTTCCCAAGCACCGACTTCCGCATAATCTCTTTTAGTGTGGTGTGGCTACCGCTCGCAATGCCCTCAATCTCGGAGTGGGGGAGCGTGAACGATTTTTCCACATCGATAAACCACTGCAGCTTGGGTAATTGCTCTACTATTGCTCCAGTGCGCTGGGCGGTCGGCACATTTTGCTTGATCACCTCTTCTTTCTCGAGCAGACCCTGCTCGCGCACCCATGCCACCACCTTTTCCCGCGCCTCGCCGACCTTGAGACCAGCTACGAGTGGTCCTGCCTGCTCGGTCATACGTGCACGCTCGTCAATTACTTGTGGTCGATTGGTAATCTTGTGTCTCTCAGCAATATCCCAGTCTATATGGCTGTGGGCTGGTGTGACACCAAGCGCACCGGTACCAAATTCTTTTTCTACACTTTGGTCTGCGACGACCTGTATGTTCAATGTTGCACCAGCAAAAGTACCCGTAAATATTTTACCGACAAATTCCTTGTAGCGCTCGTCGTCTGGGTGCACTGCTACTGCTGCGTCACCTACTTTGGTCTCCGGTTGAGTTGTGGAAATAGCGATGGGGAATTCCTTCCAGTATTTGAACGTATAGAGCTTCGTATCACGTTCCTCATGCTCAAGCTCGTCGTCAGAGATCACCGTCTGACCCTTGGGGTCCCAGTTCACAACGCGATTGCCGCGATAGATCAGCCCCGCCTCGTACATACGCACAAAGGCAGTCATCACTGCGTCATAGCGCGGCTTGTCCATGGTGTAGGCATAGCGGCTCCAGTCCACCGATGCACCCGTGGAGCGAATTTGCTCCAAGATCGTAGACTTGTTCTCCTCTACAAACACGTCAATACGTTTCAAAAGTTCCTCGCGTCCAAGATCATATCTGCTCATACCCTCCTTCTTCTGAATCATCTTTTCCACCACGGCCTGTGTGGCAATAGCAGCTGAGTCAGTACCCGGAATCCACAGTGTGCGTTTACCGCTCATGCGCGCCTGGCGCACGAGGATGTCTTCGATCACGAGCATTAAGGCCGAGCCCATATGGAGTACGCCCGTCACGTTCGGAGGAGGCAAGACGATAGCAAACGTCTCGGCGCCAGGCTTGGTGACTCCCTTTGCGATACATACATCGGGATTAAAGAAGCCTGACTCCTCCCATTTCTTATACATTGCCGTCTCGGTACTCTTTGGATCGTATGGCTTTGTGAGTTTTTCGTTCATATGTGAATGGTAGCAAAAAGCCTAACTATTGAGAAGCTTCACCGGAATCTGTGACGCGAAGGTTTCCTTGTGCACGAAACGAAGTTTCTGGTGGCATGTTATATGTAATGCGCAGGTAAGCCGCAGCAGCGATCATGGCCGCGTTGTCGGTGGTGAGTTCACGCGAGGGGAGTATGACCTGGACATCTGGATGCTTTTCTGCGAAGAGTTTCGAGAGGGAATCGCGTAGGTAGATGTTTGCCGCCACGCCGCCACCAAGAATGAATGTCTTCGGTGCGTGATCACGCACCGCAGTGTCTACTTTGCTCACCAGCACCTCTACGACCGCGTTCTGAAATTCGAGGGCAATGTCTGCCTTCGTCTGCTCATCTAGTGATAGGGAAGCCTTGCTTCGGCGAAGCAAGGCTTCCATTCCTGTCAGCTTCTCGATAAGATAGCGCACTGCAGTCTTGATACCTGCAAACGAGAAGTCGAGGTCTTTCGAGTGCAGCATGGGGCGGGGGAGTACGACTCTTGGATTTGCTTCCCCTTTGAGGGCAAGTGCGGAGATGGCGGGGCCGCCGGGGTAGGGAAGTCCGAGCAGACGAGCCACCTTATCAAATGCCTCACCCACGGCATCATCCCGTGTTTCTCCCAAAATTTGATACGTTCTCCAGTCGGTGAGCAGATCAAGCTCGGTGTGACCACCAGAAACAAGCAAGGAAAGTATTGGAAATTCTACTTTTACCTTTCTACTTTTACCTTTTACCTCTTCGCGGCTTGGCAGAAGCGCCGCGAGTATGTGCCCTTCCATATGATTCACCGGATACAGTGGTTTTTGCCACGCAGCAGCAAGAGCCTGAGAAAAGTTCACGCCGACCCACAGGGCAGGTTCGAGGCCAGGTCCTTTTGTAACAGCGATTGCATCAATAGCTGGTATTTCTATATTCTGGAGCAAGGTCGTGAGTGGAGCGATGAGTTCGGGTTCGCGAACGAGTAAAGTAGCTAGTAGCTTGCCCGCCCGCTCCGAACGTCCACGTTCGGGCGGGTAGCTTGTAGCTTGTAGAGGTTCGCTTCGTTCCACATATAGACCTGCTTCGCGTAGGGCCTTTTCTAAGACGGGCACGAGGTTGCGGGCATGCTCACGCTTCGCAAGCATGGGAACAACCCCACCCCATTCACTATGGAGCTTCATCTGCGAAGAAACGACTGAAGAGAGTACCTTGAAAACAGGGGATGCACCCCCCTCGGCTTCTACTATAGCCACCGCCGTCTCGTCACATGATGTTTCGATACCAAGAATTTTCATTTATGCGCGATGTAGGGATCGGACCTACGGCCTTTCGCATGTCAAGCGAATGCTCTACCACTGAGCTAATCGCGCGCAATGTAATTTCAATACTTTGGTCACAAGTCACTAAGTTTTTAGTTCGTGCTGCACGCTCCAAAAAACGTAAGTGCTTGCGACCCCAGCTCACGATCCCGCATACTTGCGGGATAACGCTCCGCTTTCAAAAGTCGCGTCACAGGTAAAGCAGTTTACCTGCTCCTGTCGACTTTTGACCCTACGGAGAGTCGAACTCCGGTTACCGGCTTGAAAAGCCGATGTCCTAACCATTAGACGATAGGGCCACCAATGGCCCACTATGATAGCTGTTTTTTGTCAAAATGGCAAAAGATTGCTACATTTAACAGGTTATAAGGAGAGGTGACAGAGTGGGATAATGGTAAACTGCTTTACCATTATCCCGATCCTGCGAAGCAGGAATCGCCCTTGTTGAGCGCAAGCGAGACAGGCGATAGGTGGACGACTTGTCGAACACTCTGTAAACTCGACGAGTGTGACGAGGAGAGGTGACAGAGTGGTCGAATGTACCAGTTTCGAAAACTGGCAGGCTCGCAAGGGCCTCGGGAGTTCGAATCTCCCCCTCTCCGTTTTGTAAATTTTATGGCTGAAGTATACACCTTGGGAGCGTTCGCTGTGATACTTGATGAACATCGTCGTGTTTTGCTGTGCCACAGAACAGACAAAGATTTGTGGAATCTTCCTGGTGGGGGTCTCGAAGTACGTGAATCTCCGTGGAGCGCGGTAGTACGTGAGGTTAGAGAGGAAGTTGGCCTTGAAGTAGTCGTCGAGAGACTCGTTGGCGTGTATGCCAAAGAGTACGAGAACAACATCGTGTTTTTGTTTCTGTGTAAGCCGATTGGTGGCGGACTTACGTTATCCGGCGAGGCCGATCGGATCGAATATTTTTCTTTGGAAAACATACCGCCGAATACGAACAGTCGCCACATCGAAAGAATAAGAGATGTTTTTGATAATCATAAAATGGTGGTTCTTAAAACACATATAAAAGAGGTGTTCTATATGTTGGAACCAGTGCTGGCAATGGACTCGTGATGCCTGACATTGGCCTCACCTGGTGGGAACCAACTGATACTGAGGATCATGTTGGCTTCGGCATCGTTGACATTGTACTCGTCCCGCACCAGAAGGAAACCGACGAACGGTCAAACGAAGTAAATCTTGTTAAACGTAAAGAATATCTACAAGCTCTCATTGGTTTTCCCTGGAAAGTGTATTTGGTGCAGGACGGCCAAGCGATCAAGGTTGATGGTACATCGGTTGAGCATATCGGTCCAGGGACTAAGAAATCAATTTAAACTAGGACACAAGCTGGATCCCCGCCTTCGCGGGGATGACACACAACAAAAAACTACCTCGTGAGGTAGTTTTTTGTTGTGTGCATAAAACTATTTCTTGCCTCTTCGTAGAAACGCCGGCACCGAGGACCAGTCGTCGGAGTCTTCGGTAAACTCCTCGTCCGTTTTTACGGTGGACACTGGTGTGGCTGACTGCTGGGGAGCTAAGTCAGGCTTGCGCACTCGTAAGCCAGACATGATGGACTGGCGCAGAAGTGCAGGGTCCTCGTCCTCGGCTTGTTCTCGCATCGTGGTCGTGCGCGGCATAACGTTTAAAAGGGGACGCGTATGGTTGCTCGGAAACCCGGAAGCGATCACCGTGACCTTGATTTCATTCTTCTTCAGCTTGTCGTCAAGCACTGTCCCGAAGATGACCTTCGCATCCTTATCTATAGACTCGGTGATGATCTTTGCTGCTTCTTGGACTTCAAGCAAGGTAATGTCCGGGCCGCCAGCGATGGCAAAGAGGACACCCTTGGCTCCCTCGATGGAAATGTCGAGAAGGGGAGAGTTGATGGCGGCGCGAGCAGCCTCCTCGGCGCGCTTCTCACCCACCGCCATACCAATTCCCATCAGTGCCGAGCCGGTGTTTGCCATGACGGCACGAATGTCGGCAAAGTCTACGTTGATGATGCCGGGCATAGTGATGAGGTCGGAGATGCCCTCGACTGCCTGGCGGAGGATTTCGTCCGACATGGCAAAGGCGGAGGTGAAGGTGGTGTTCTTATCAACAATATTTAAAAGCCGATCGTTCGGAATAACGATAAGTGCATCCACCTCCTTACTTAACTCTTCCAGACCCTCTGCTGCAATTCTTCCCCGTTGAGCGCCTTCAAAAAAGAAAGGGCGTGTGACCACCGCCACAGTGAGAGCCCCTTGGTCCTTTGCCGTCTTTGCAATCACGGGAGAAGCTCCTGTGCCAGTACCACCACCCATACCACAGGCAATGAAGACCATGTCTGCTCCCTTAATAATGCCTTGGATCTCCTCAATAGTTTCCTCAGCTGCCTTGTGGCCAAGCAAGGGATCCATGCCCGCACCAAGACCACGGGTAAGATTCTTGCCGATGTGAATCTTCTTCGTCGCGAGTGAATGATGCAAATCCTGGGCATCGGTATTCATGGCGATGAACTCAACTCCCTTCACTTTGGAGTTGATCATGTGATTGATCGCGTTTTTCCCGGAACCACCGACACCAATGACCTTTATGCGGGCAAATGCTTCAATTTCAGGGTTTATTTTAGGCATACAAAATTAGGTTGTAGGTTGTAGAAACACAAAAAACCCTACAGAGTTCTCGTAGCATAGCAGAAAACATAACAGAGGGAAACTTGCCCAAAATCCGCACGAGTGTCGCTCTACGGGAGGAATTGCTTGATCCAGGAGAGGAAGCCGCTCTTCGTCTGCTGAAGAAACTTCACATGCATGGCATCATCCTCTTCTGCCGTAAGACCGAGGATGCACAGTCCATAGGCCACCGCCCAGGATGCATCTTTAATGGAAATCCCGTTCGCGCCATGCGTTAGTGATTTGGGATGCACTAGCGATGCAATCCTTGCAGGGAGGCGAAGCGACGACTTCGCAAGCTGCTCGATCATTTCAAGCCCAGCGCCCCCACCCGTAATAACAATACCCGCAGGCAGTAAACCGTTGCGGCCTATCTTCTTTAAATGTGCTTCGATGAGCTCGAACATATCCGAGAGTCGCGCCACAATAATCTCGTCTAGCTTTTTTCGCGAGCTTATGGTGCGCTCACGGTGGAGTTTCATATCTTCCGCTTCCTCAAGTGGAATCTTCAACCCCAGTGCAATGTCGCTCGTAATGTCGGTTGAGCCAAGCGGAAAAACTTGTAAGGAAACTGGCTGATTTTCTTCAAACACCGCAATCGACACCGTCTCTGCTCCAATATTTGCAAGCAGGCACCCCACGGTACGCTGGTGCTTGGTAAGCGTGACGAGACTTGCCGCAATCGGTGCTGCGGCCACATCCTCGACGCGGACCCCGGCTGTTTCCACCGCACGCACGAGTGTTTCTAAATGCTGATCAAGGCAGGTGATGAAGAGGGCCCGTACGTCAAGAATGCTTCCCTTCATGCCGAGCGGCTTCCCCAACACTTTCTTTCCGTCTACTTTATACATAAGCGGGATGGTATGGATCACCCTATTGTTGGCACTCGTACGAAGATTATTTTCACAAAGTGCCAGGACCCGCTCCACATCAAGGGCAGTGACCTCACCATCAGCTTTTGAAACAGCGATCGACGCTTCGTTCGGGCTTGCGACAAGACTCACCCCACCGATCGCCAAGAAGGCACGGGTAATTCTCGTGTCGATCTTCTTTTCTGCTTCCGCGAGGACCGTGCGGATGGACTCCACCGCCTCGTCAAAATTAACAATGTAGCCATGGCGGAGGCCGCGTGATTCTGCGGACGCAGTGGCAAGCACCTGCGGGGCATCGTGTTTGCTGTAGGCCACCACTACCACGCGGATGAGTGAGGAGCCAATATCAATTCCGGTTACAATGTGTCGGCGCATAGTAGCCATAGTAGCACCGTTACTAGAAGAAAGTGATGTGGATTACATAACCGCTCGCCCTCCTCACCCTTCGGCACGTTCGGCCTCCGCTTGCGCCTCACTCTGTCTTAGGTTTGCTCGTTGTCAAGGACTCTCCTTAACAGGAGCTACACCTTTTGGCTTGAGTACAAGCACCACAGGAGTACTTCAGAACATATAGTCGGTGAGTACACTCCTTATGTTCTTGGTCGCTCACAAGGTCTTGCGGATGCTGGTCACGGATATTTTTCTGCTGAAAAATTCCTCGACCCCGTCTCGCGCCATCGCGCTCCGACTCAGAACTGCTGCGCATACTCGCAGTTCTGCTCGCTCGCTTCCTCACCTTGACAACACCGAGCTCGCAGACCTGCGAAGGGCCTCAGGATTGAGGAGGGCTCGCTCTGGCCTAAATGCGCTGGTGTTTCAGTTTTCACTGAAGAACTATTTAGATTTGAGCCATGCTAGAAATAAATGGCTGACATGTGACTTGAGCCACTGCACTTCGAGTTGTTCCATTTTTTTACCATGATCGAGGCCACGGAGGTGCAGCATGCCGTGGGTAAGCAAGTAGAGCTGGTAGTCACGGGGAGCGACCTTCTGTTGCCTTGCTTCCTTTTCACTCAGTGTACTGTGGAGTACTAATTGCCCCTCCTGCTTCGCGAGGGGGAAGCTCAAAATGTTTGTTGGTTTGTTTGTGCCGCGATAGGTTGCATTCAAGAAACGTGATCGTGCATCACCAACGAGAATGAGCTCAAGCGCATACTCGGCCCCGAGTATGCTTTCCTTGAGCGCATTAACCGCCCGAGTCGGCAGCTCACCTCTTGCGAGTTTTTTTATGAAAACCTTCTTCGATTTTTCCCAGTCGCTTAAGTCGTTCAAACTCTTTACGCTTCGTGATTTTAATAAGGGCTCCTTTCTTTTTTGCATACGGAGATGGTGTACGCTTGCTGTAACGAAGCGAGCGTGCGCGTTTTAAGATCCCAGCATCTTGCACACGCTTGGTAAAGCGGCGAATAACGCTTGTATTGCTTTCATTTTGGTTTCGTGCGACTTCTACCGTTACATTCATAGTTTAGTTAAAGTACCACAGAATCAATACGAATTCAAGTTACTGCAAAAAACACAAAGCCAAAAGCACAAAAACCAAACAAACCACAATATTTAAAACAGAAAAGGATTCATTTGTGGTTTCTCTGTTTAGTGCTTTGTTTGGTGTTTGTGTAGTTTCTATTTTGTGTTTTATGTGAACTACAGCTTCACCTTCTTTAGATACTCACTCAGCTTATCGATCTTCACCACATCTTGAGAACGATTCTCCATGTTTCTCACGATAACGGTATTATCGAGCACCTCGCGCTGGCCGAGGATAATAGCAAACGGGATCTTTAACTTCTCGGCGGTGCCGAGCTGGCTACCCAAGCTGTCTTTACTCAGCGATTGTGCTACGGGAATACGCACCTTGCGGAGGATCTCAATGACACTCATGCTCTTCAGCTTGGCATCAAAGCCGAGCTGAATGAAGTAGATTTTTGGTTTCTTTACTAAGCGCGGCATCATTTCGATACGATCCTCGCGAGCGACCACACGATCAACCCCGATAGCGGCACCCACCCCGGGTACATCTTTCTTGCTACCGAGTGATTTCGCCAGGTAGTCGTACCGGCCCCCAGAGGCGAGTGCGAGGGGAGGGGCAGGCTCGGGGGGAACCCCCCCACTTACCGGAGCTGCGGTAGGGGCCTCCCACTCTTGAATTTCAAAAACTGTACGCGTGTAGTAATCAAGACCACGCACAAGGGTACTGTCAATCACATACTCCACCCCGAGACTTTCCAGGTATTCCAATACTTCTTTAAAATGCTTCTTGCACGGATCACACAAGAAGCTCACCGACTGTGGCGCACCCAGCTTTAGGGGCTGGCACTTGGGGTCTTTGCAGTCGAGCAGGCGTAAGGGATTCACCTTGAAGCGATTCTTGCAATCCTTACACAACTCCTCTTGGCGCTTACGGTAGTAGGAGACGAGCTCGCGCCGATACCCTGGGCGGCACTCCTTGTCACCGATACTGTTGATGACGAGACGAAGATTCTTGATGCCTGACTCCTCGAGAGTGAGGAGGAGGATCTGCATGATCATGGCATCCGCGATGCTTTTTTCCGTACCGATAATCTCAAGGCCAAACTGCCGAAACTCGCGATAGCGGCCTCGTTGGGGTCGGTCGTACCGGTAAAAAGAGCCGCTGTAGTAGAGCATGACGGGCTGGGTTTGATTCTGCATACCGTGCTCGAGGTAGGCCCGCATCACGCCTGCGGTCCCTTCGGGACGAAGGGCAAGGAGATCACCGCCTTTGGTTTTCACTAGAAACATTTCCTTCTCCACAATGTCGCTCGACTGACCGATGGTGGTGGTAAACACCCGGGCATCTTCGAGGAGGGGAGTATGGATAGGCTTGAACCCATAATAGAGCGCAATGTCTGCCGCTTTTTCGATAAAGCCGTGGTGGGCGTGCACGTCGTCACCCACGAGATCGCGCATACCCTTGACCGCTTGATAGGTGGCACTCCCAGGCTTTACAAACTCCTCGGGCTCTCCTTCCACGGGTACTGGTTTTTTGAGTGGTAGCATAGAGTTATTCTGTGACGTACCCTGGGCGTACGCCGATCTGGTTAAATGGATAGAGTCGCACAAAGACAGAACCAGTAATCAACTTTCGTGGCACCGGCCCCCACACGCGCGAGTCGGAACTTGCAGGGCGATTGTCACCGAGTACAAAGTACTCATTTGGCCCCAGTCCCGTCTGTGTATTCATGGATTTCTCGTACACAAGATATGGCTCAGTGAGGACGATGGTTTCCTTGGCTGCTGTTGTAATCGTCACTTGACCATCCGTAATGTGTATCTTTTCCTGAGGAAGTCCAATGACGCGCTTGATGAAATACTTCGATGGGTCCTTCGGATACTTAAAGATCACCACATCCCCTCGTGCCGGCTCTTCAAAATAGTACGAAAGCTGATCGACAATGAGGTAGTCGCCGTCACGAAAGGTCGGATCCATGGAAGCACCGTTTACAATGAAGGGCTGGGCGACAAACCAACGGATAGGGGCAACAATGACCAGGGCGAGAATCGTAAACTTGACAAGATCAAGAAAGAATGCCCGTGTGCCCCCTGTTTCCGTTGCTGCATCCCCGAGAAGAGCCGTATTTTCGATTTCTGGATCCATAGTGACTCTCATTATACCGCATATTTGACTTTGACACAAGTTCGTATTCAACGTAAAATGGCCCTATGTCATATATCATCGCAGGTTTAGGAAATCCGGGAGACGAGTATAGTAACACACGCCACAATACAGGCAGGATGTGTGTGGAGCACCTTGCAAAGGCGTATGGTGACGGAGCGTGGTCACTGCATACAAAAGCGTTCACCGCAAAAGGTGTCGTGCAAAAGAAAAAAGTAGCTTTTGTGCTCCCTAATAACTTCATGAATAATTCTGGCGCTGCCCTGAAGCCGCTCGTGACATCGGTAAAGGCCGCCAGTGCGCTTGTCGTCATCTATGACGACCTTGACCTCCCTCTGGGTACGATAAAGATGTCGTACGACCGGGGGTCTGGGGGGCATAGAGGGATCGAGTCAATCGCGAAAGCTCTAAAGACCAGCGCATTTATCCGTATTCGTGTGGGTATTTGCCCCACCACCCCAGGCGGAAAGTTAAAAAAGCCAGCCGGAGAAGAGCTCGTACTGAAGCACATCCTTAGCGCATTTTCCCCAAAGGAAAAGGAGGTGCTAAAAAAAGTGATCAAGAAAATCGCCGCCGCGCTCGAGGTACTTGTGACCAATGGCCGCAACCGCGCCACGGGCTTCCTAAACACAAACTAGACCAGTCGAAACCAGACTGTCCGAGAACAGACAGCCTTGCTTCCCAATGCATCAGGAAGCAAGGCTTCTGGGCCCAGTTTTCGGACAGTCTGGTTTACTTTTCGGACGAGCAGTATGCAACTCTTAGGCAGCGCTGACTGCCGCTTCTTCCACTTTCACCTTTTCTTTGCCAGTAACGAGGGTAAGCGCCATGCGCTGCTCTTTCACATCAAAGAGGGTAATCATGAAGTCGTATGTTTTCCCGAGTTCTAATGTCTCGCGCAACTTATCTGCAGATTCAAATTCCGAGACATGGATGAGGCCAGCGATACCCTCCTCGATACTTACGAGAGCTCCGTGTTTGTTGAAGCGGATGACCACCCCCTTTACCTGCGAGCCCTTCTTGTACTTACCTTCGGCTTGCTTCCATGGGTTTTCTTTGAGAGCCTTGAGTGAGAGCGATAATTTCCCGTCCTTAATGTCGATGACCTTTACCTTGACCTTGTCACCAATTTTGTAGACTGACTTAGGATTCTCAACGAGGGCCCAATCCATTTCAGAAATGTGCACTAATCCCTCAAGACCATCTTCTACTTTGACGAAGATACCAAAGTCAACGGCCCCCGTCACCTCTCCATCGATAACGTCGCCTACCGCATACTTACTCACCATTTCAAGTTTCTCCTTCTGAATGCCGGTTTTCTCAGAGAAAATGAGCTTCCCTTCCTTCGGATCTGCAGCAATAATAGAGACGGAGATCTTCTTACCGACCAGGTTCTTCAACTCCGTCATGATCTTGTCCTTGTCGCCATCGGTGACGCGGGGGTAGTGCTCGCTCTTCAATTGTGACGCAGGCAAGAATCCATTAATACCTTGCCATTCCAAGATAAGTCCTCCCTTGTTTGCATCCTTTACCGAAAGTTCAAATACGGTCTTCGTCTTTATTGCATCTTCGGCCTGGTGCCAGGTAGCCGCCTGGCGCGCCTCCTTGAGTGAAAGCTCAATGTAACCGTTATCGATGTCCTCAATAGTAATAACCTTGGCGGAAATAATGTCGCCAATGTTTACCTTTTTGATAATATCGCGCGCCGTCAGGTATTCTCGGCCAAAGATGATACCCGTACCCCACGGCTTGAGATCAACATAGAGCGTCAGCTTTTTTTGGCCGATCACTACTCCCTCTACCAAGTCACCCGGTGCGGGCGGGGTGGGGGACTGCCGCACAATTTCATTCATCGCCGCAGATGCGCCCGCAGGCACCTCCGCCGCAGGCGTGCTCACTTTAGTTACTGTATCCATTTGTATTCCGCTCGTTGCCCATTAGCGTTATGGGGCCAGTGGGAGAGAGGGTCAGGAGTTTTAAACGCAGAGCTCCTGACCCTTTTTCTCCCACTACTGGAGTTATTAAATAGTAGATTTCTACTGTACAATAGATCCCATGAGAAGTCACGCTTCAGACTGGTATCTGCTCACAAGATTGAGTGGTGGCTAATGAGCGTCGCATATCTCACTCTGTCTTTGCGAGCGACCAAGAAAATAAGGAGTGCACCCACGACTGTATTTTCTGGTCGCTCGCAAAGACGCTCACTCAGTTTTGTGAGTTGTTACTCAGACTGTATTTCTCAGATACCATGAATAAACACCAGAAAATTGCTGCCACGGGCATCATACTTGCCCTCATTGCCGCACTCTTTGCTTTCAAGCCCGAATGGCTTCAGAGAAGGGAGACGGGGTTGGACATTACAGAGGGCCGCATGATCGTGCTGCCAACGACTCCGGTGACACTTGCTAACACGGTGGTAAACGCCTGGGTGGCCCCCTCGACCGAGTCGCAGACACGCGGGCTCAGTGGGGCAGTGGGGCTCACTGATAATCAAGGTATGCTCTTCGTGTTTGCGGAGCCCGCACCGCAGTCGTTCTGGAACAATGAGATGCTGATACCGATCGATCTCATCTGGATTGCCGATGGTCGGGTGGTGGGGATAGAAGCCAACATGCGCATCGCCGCCGAGGGCGAGCAGATTGTGGACTCACCCGTGCCTGTCACCCACGTCCTCGAGCTTGCAAGTGGCTGGGCTGCGCGGCACGGGCTCGAGGTGGGGGATGCGGTTAGCTTCTGAAGGGCAGCGGCCTGTTCGCGCCTCCTCCACCACCACACAAGCGTTTGCCTATCTCCTCCAGTTTGGGAAGGAATACCTAAAGAATAATTTAGTACCACTCATGTTCCGAGCTGTATGGAACGATTGAAAGCAGAGCCCATCTTTGCTACAATTAATGGATTATGGTTATCACCTACTATGGCCTGGCCTGCTACAAAGTCCAGTTTGGCGATACTATTATCGCCTTCAATCCCATAAGTAAGGCCTCGGAGTATAAGACGAGTACCTTTGGGGCGGACGTCGCACTGATGAGTATAAACGACAAGGATTACAACGGCCGCGAGCAGGTTGCCTATGGCTCGCGCGAGCCCTTCCTCATCGAAGGCCCCGGAGAATATGAGATCGGCGGGATCTATGTGCGCGGCTTTGGCGTGCCCCAGGAGTGGGAGGCGGGCGGGAAGAAAGAAAAAATTCCCATGATCAACACCATCTACTCAGTACTCTTTGAGGGGGTCAATCTGTGCCACTTAGGAGCACTCAAGCAAGACGAGCTGCCCCCCGCAATCACCGAATCCCTTGGAGAAATCGACCTCTTGTTTGTTCCCATTTTGGGTGGCAACACGCTCGGTCCTGCCCAGGCGGCAAAAGTGGCCACCTCACTCGAGCCCAAAATAATTATCCCCATGTACGCGGGGATGCCGGGAGTGGAGAAAACAGCGCTCTCGCAATTTTTGAAAGAGACTGGCGGGGCAGGGGCAGAGACGATCGATAAATTCACCCTCAAGAAGAAGGATTTGGAGGGCAAAGAGGGTGACGTTGTGATTATCAAGCCCGTTGCCTAATACGCTCTGCATGTCCTTTGCCTCCTATCTTCACGCAGTGCAGAATAAACCAGAACCGGCCCGGCGGAGGATTCTGTATGGAGCGGTCGCGCTGGCTATGCTCATGATCATCAGTATCTGGGCGGCACACTTTCGTGCCGGTCTGCTGCAGACTGAAGCACAGGCGACGCATGTGCGCAGTAGTCCGTTTACTGAAGCAAAGCTGCTTTTTCTCGAATCTGCCGAAGCAGCACGGGTAGGATGGAAGAAATTTAACACACCTTAGGACTATGGCAAACGAACCAGACAAAAAGCAAACACTCGTGCCCGAGAATCGATCAATGATCATCCCAACCGACATTGTGCCGGAAATGCGCGTGTCGTATTTGGATTACGCCATGTCGGTGATTGTGTCGCGGGCCTTGCCGGACATTCGAGACGGACTTAAGCCCGTGCACCGGAGAATCTTGTTTGCCATGCAAGGGCTAGGGCTGACCCACAATGCGAAGTTCCGCAAGTCCGCACTTATCGTGGGTGACGTACTCGGTAAGTACCACCCCCATGGCGACACCTCAGTCTATGACGCCATGGTCAAGCTGGCCCAGGACTTTAGCACCCGCTACCCACTCGTCTCTGGGCAAGGAAACTTTGGCTCCATGGACGGAGACAGCGCTGCTGCCTACCGCTATACCGAAGCCAAGATGTCACGCATTGCCGAGGAGCTCATTCGTGACCTCGACAAAGAAACAGTGAATTTTGTACCCAACTACGACGGTCGCCTCCAAGAACCAACGGTCTTCCCCTCCACCCTCCCCAACCTGCTTTTGAATGGTACCCTTGGCATCGCCGTCGGCATGGCCACCAAGATTCCACCGCACAATCTCCGTGAGGTGCTCGAGGCGCTCATGCACCTCGTCGACAACCCTGACGCGTCCACCGAGGAGTTGCTGCAATTTGTAAAAGGTCCTGACTTCCCAACAGGGGGCATCATTTTCAATCAAACCGACATCCGCCATGCCTACGCCACTGGGCGGGGGGGAGTGACCGTACGCGGCGAGGCAGAAGTCACCGAAAACAAAGCGGGGAGCTTCCAGATCATCATTAGCTCTATCCCGTACCAGGTCAACAAGTCGGAGTTTATTATGCGCGTGGCCGACCTGGTGCACGAGAAGAAGCTCGAGGGCATCCGCGACATCCGTGATGAATCGAATAAGGAAGGAGTGCGCGTGGTGGTTGACCTGAAGGCGGCCACCAATCCCCAGATGGTACTAAACGCCCTCTATAAACACACCGACTTAGAGCAAGTGTTCAACTACAATATGCTCGCCCTCGTGCATGGTGTACCGAAGATTCTCTCTCTCAAAACTATGCTCGAGGAGTTTATCGCACATCGCAAAGAGGTTATCCGCCGCCGCACCGCCTTCGATCTTCGCAAAGCAGAAGAGCGTGAGCACATCCTTCTTGGTCTCAAGAAGGCACTCGATTATATCGACGAAGTCATCACCATTATCCGTAAGTCAAAGGACGGCCCCGAAGCACACGCCGCCTTGATCGCTCGCTTCACATTCTCCGTCCTCCAAGCCACGGCCATTCTCGACATGAAGCTCCAGCGTCTTGCTGGGCTCGAGCGGAAGAAAATTGAAGACGAGCTTGGCGCAGTGCAAGAGTTCATCAAAGAGTGCAAAGAGATTCTCGGCAGCGCTAAGCGTATCGTGGCATTGATAAAAGAGGAGTCAAAAGCACTGATAGAGAAGTACGGCGATGAGCGACGCACCAAAGTGGTGAAGGGTGGTGTCAAAGAAATTAAACTCGAAGATCTGATTCCTGATGAGGAAAATGTCTTAGTACTTACGTCGGGAGGCTACATTAAGCGCACGGATCCCAAAGAATTCCGCAGCCAGAAGCGCGGGGGAGTGGGTGTGGTTGACCTGGACATCAAGGAAGAAGACTTCATCACCACTTTTCTCACGGCACACGCTCACAGCGACCTCCTCTTCTTTACTGACCGCGGCAAAGCGTATCAGATCAAAATGTACGATATTCCCGAAGGGAAGCGGGCCACTCGTGGTAAATCAGTGATGAACTTTCTCGCGCTTGATGGCACCGAGCGCGTGACGTCGGTGCTCGCCATGCCAAAGGAGGTGAAGCAAATGCAGCAGCTTTCGCTCCTGATGGTGACCAAAATGGGCGTAGCCAAGAAAGTTTCTGCAGAGAGCTTCAAGGATGTGCGCCGCAGTGGGCTACTTGCTATCAAGCTGGGAGCGGGGGACGAGCTTATGTCTGCGCGTTTTGTAGAAAAGGGAGACGAAACAATTCTCGCGACCGCAGGCGGGCAGTCAATTCGCTTCAAAGAAGCCGACATCCGAGAGATGGGGAGGACGGCTGCGGGGGTGACCGCTATGCGTCTCGGCAAGGGCGATCACTTGATTGGCGCGGACGTAGTGAAGAAGGGAGCGGGTAAAGCGATGTACCTCGTTATGACCCAAAACGGCTATGGCAAAATGACGACCCTTGAGAACTACAAAACACAGAAGCGGGCTGGTTCTGGCATTAAGACCGTGAAAGTAACGCCGAAGACGGGCAAGCTGATGGTGGCACGCGTGATTGCACCCGAGGAGTCAGAAATTGTCGCTATCTCCAAGAATGGTCAAGTGATTCGTACGGGACTTGCAGAAATCCCCTCCCTCAGCCGTCAGACTCAAGGAGTGCGCATCATGAAGCTGCGGGAGGGGGATAGCATTGCATCACTCACCTGCTTGTAAAGTAACCCACAGTACAACAAGATATTGTGTCATCCCCGCGTAGGCGGGGATCCAGGGCCGTATTTTGCATTTGAATTCTCGGGGATGCCAACCTCACTGACTGCTGACGAATCGAGAACCTGGATCCCCGCCTACGCGGGGATCAGACTGTCCGAAAACTAGAAGCCTTGCTTCCCAAGGCATCAGGAAGCAAGGCTTCCGAGCCAGTTTTCAGACAGTCTGACTTCTCCACACGCTTCATTTCTCCGACGCTCGTGAGTACAGTACAATACACTCATGGCAGACTTCGCAGATCCGCGTCAAAACATCGCTCGACTACAGTTGAGGGATGGCATGCATGTTGCAGATTTTGGCTGTGGCAGTGGCTTCTACTCGCTCGCTGCTGCCCACCGCGTCGGTTCGCGCGGGCGGGTGGCTGCCATTGATGTTCAGAAAGAGTTGCTCGACAAACTACAGGAGCAAGCACGGAGAGACCACATTACGAATATCGACGTCATTTGGGGCGACATTGATGAAGTCGGGGGCACAAAGCTGGCCGATCTCTCGCAGGACGCTGCCATTGCCTCAAATGTTCTTTTCCAGTCGGAAAACAAAGATGCCATTGCCTCGGAGTGCGCTCGTATCGTCAAGTCGGGAGGGCTCATTCTGGTCATCGATTGGTCGGACTCCTTTGGTAATCTCGGACCCCACCCAGACCATGTGGTCACCGAAGAGACGGCCACCTCGTACTTCACCACAGCCGGCCTCACCTTCGAAGAGCGATTTGATGCCGGGGAACATCATTATGGGTTGTTGTTCAGGAAACCATGAACGCCTTTCAAACGGTCATACTTGTTATCTTTGGTGCTTTTGCCATTATCGGCACTATTTTGTTTTCCGGCTTTTTTGACAAATCCCAAAACACAAGTGCAAACAATCTCATGGTGTGGGGAACACTGCCCTCAAATCAAATACGGACACTCCTTGAAGAATTGAATAATGAAAAAGTCACGGCCCCGCTGAAGTACGAACAGCACCAGGTAGCTTCATTTGATACCGACCTTGTGGAGGGACTGGCTGAGGGAAGAGGCCCGGACCTGATACTTTTACCCCAAGACTTGATTTTGCGTCACCAAAGTAAGATAGCAGTCATTCCCTATGACGCACTGTCGAGGCGTACGTTTACAGATACCTTTATCGACGAGGGTGAGCTGTTTACGAGTGAGGCCGGAATCATCGGGCTTCCCCTGGTGGTTGATCCCCTGGTCATGTACTGGAATCGCGATCTTTTCACGAATGCAGAACTCGTGCAGGCACCAAAGTCGTGGGAGCAGGTGCTCGCACTCACCGCACAGCTGACGAAGCGGGACGAACGTAACAACATCACCCAAAGTGCAGTCTCCCTTGGTGGCTTTAACAACATCGATTATGCAAAAGAGATCCTTACGACACTCTTCCTCCAGGCGGAGCAGCGCTTGGTGGTCCGTGATGAAGAAAACAAAAGTTTGCGCGTTGCCCTCGGAGGGGGCGAAGGTCAGGCTGGTGCCGAGGCGGCCATCCAGTTTTTCACCGAGTTTTCTAACCCCACCAAGGAGGATGTGTACACCTGGAATAGCGCCCTCCGTGGAGCAAGCGCCCTCTTCGCTGCAAGCAGGCTTGCCATGTACTTTGCCCCGTTTAGCGATGCAGAGAAAATCCGTACCGAGAACCCGCACCTCAACTTTGATCTCGCTCTCATGCCGCAGCGAGAAAATGGGAGTGTCCGTACAACGTTCGGAAACCTGTATGCTGTTGCGTCGCTCAAAAGCTCCCAAAATGTAAACGCGGCCATGCAAGCGGCCATGGTCCTTGCGCAGGTAAAATTTGCAAAAAGTTTTGCAGACGCCGTCGGATTGGCCCCCGCACGAAGAGACATCTTGAGCGAGGGCTCAAGCAACGCCGATCTCGCCATTGCGTACCGCTCGGCAATCATTGCGCGTTCCTGGCTTGATCCGAATCCAGTGCTCACCACCAAGCTTTTCAAGGCCACTATTGAGGGTGTGATCTCCGGCGTTGCGCGCGACAGCGACGCCATCTCCCAGCTTGCGAGCCAGCTGGGAGATGTACTGCCGCAGAATCAATAGACGGTACCACAATGCATACCATTCGCACCCTACCAACCGCCCTCTCGCTTCTGCTTGTTATTCTCCTTGTTGGCATAGGGGTACGCGATGCGGGAATTTTTAAACAAGGAGCCGCAGTGGGTGACGGGACGGAGCTTGCTTCCTGCTCCCAGGATGCTGTCGTCGAAGGGTACCAGGCCTGTCCGTCAGGTTCGTCCTTTGAATGTGCCCCGGTCACGAGTACGAGCGGTCAGGTGGTGACCCGCGTGTGCCTGCAAGGTATGTGCGTTGGTACTAATTTTAGAGAAAAGCTGCAAGTAGCGTCGACCGAATTCAAAGCAGTCAACAATGAGCTCCAAAATGTGCAACGTCAGATAAAGCAGGGAGAAGATCTTCTTGCTGCTGCTGAAGACAAGGATACCTTTACTGACGCCGTTGGTAGAGTAGGCAAAATTGTCGACGTTACGACGCTCGCGACCAAAAGTGTGGCGCTTTTAACAGCACCAGAGACGCTCGGTTTGAGTTTAGCGGTTGGGGTAGGTGCGGAAGCAGCCAATCAAGCTGCAAAACTAGTCATAAAAAAAATAGCATATGAAGGAGCAAAAACATTCATTGCGGACTCATCAACAGATGCGGCATTGGGATATTTTGTGAGTGGAGCCGGGCGAGCTCTTACCGGGACAGGGGCTTCGCGGGTCGAGAATCTTTCCATCGATGACCAGATTACTCTTGTGCGCCAGGGCGTAGCGGTACTGAAGACCCAGGAGGCGGTTTATCTAAATGCTACCAGAAATATACTTGATTACGCGAAGCAGAACAAAGCGAATGAGTTTTTAAGCAGACTTGTAGCACAGTAACTATGATGTGGAACACCGGACACCAAATACTCTTCGTCTTGACACTTGCAGGAATGCTTCTCTTTTCGTGTGTGCTGCCACAGCAGGTGCATGCGGCAACTCCAACCCCGGAGTTTAATGAGGACGGAGGCATTGTAAAGGAGAGCACCTGTGCAACACCTGCAGCTGCTGCTGCAGTCGATGACGGCCCACCGACACGCGGTAGCCCCAACGTAGGCCCCATTATTGATGGTGGGGCTCCACAACGAGGCGGCGGAGCGCCGCAGAGGGGCGAATCCCTCGGTTTGGTCCAATGTGGCATTACTTCCGGCACCTACTGCACCTTTGCGCATGTTATCGAATTGATTATGCGCCTGGTGCGCTTTGCTGTCTTTAGTTTGGCCATTCCGGCGTCGGTCATTGCCATCATGTGGGCGGGGATTGAGCTCATTTGGGCGCAGGGCAATCCGAGCGCTCTGGAAGCTGCCAAGAAGCATATGTGGAATATCATCATCGGTTTTGCTATTATTATCACTGCGGGACTGATTGTGCTCACCATACTGAAAGCGTTCAAAGTGAAAACCGATTTTTACATTGATGGCATAGAGAAAACAAGCGCCGTGCCAGGTAAGAAATAAGCACTATGGATTTTCCGTCTTTGCGAGCGACCAAGAACATAAGGAGTGTACCCACGACTATATGTTCTGAAGTACTCCTGTGGTGGTAACCCGAAGCAATCCAGAATTCGTGAGGATTAAGAATAGACCTGGATTGCTTCGCAGTAGCTCGCAAAGACATCCGTTTATGTAACCACCACATTACAATGAAAAAACGAACAAAACACACCTTCTGGTTTGCCTTCGCACTTGCCCTTATTCTGCATTCCACGAGTGTCTTTGCTGCCGGGAATGAATCACTAAATCCCCTCGGCATCAATACCATCGACCAGCTCGTTGTGTTAATTCTGCAAGCCGTCATTACGGTGGGGCTCCCGTTGCTTGTCTTCTTTTTCCTCCTCACCGGCTTCTACTTTGTGACCGCCCAAGGCAATTCTAAGAAATTAGAAGACGCGCAGCGCATGCTCAAGCTCACTATTTACGGTGCGGCCCTTATCCTCGGTGCAAAAGTTATCCACGAGGTATTGGTGAATACTATTGCTAAACTAAACCTATGAACACCTTGCAAAAGTTAAAGGCTGCAGCGTACACAGGCCTTGTGCTCGGTGTCACGCCACGGCAGAGCCACGGAGCAGGGACAGATCTCAAGGGGATTATCGACACTATCGTACTCCCACTGCTCCAGAGCGTGGTCGTGGTCATCTTTGCCCTGGCCCTCTTGTGGTTCATCTATGGGGTGGCGCAATACGTAGGAAGTGACGTTGGCAGCAAGAAAGCGGAGGCGGCGGCAAATATGGGCTACAGTATCCTTGCCATGTTCGTTATGGTTTCTGTCTGGGGACTCGTACGCCTGCTTCAGGATACGCTCAGGCTCGATAATGCCGCTCCCAAATACCCTAATTTCGGAAGCTTTTAAGCAAAAAGTTTTCCACTGTAAAATGCCGCCTTCCCTAGTTCTCTATGGTAGAATAGAGAAAATCTATATTAATTCTAAAAGTAAGTAATCATATGAATATGTTGAAAAAGTTTGCATTGGGTGTTGCTTCAGCTTTAGGGCTTCTTGCTCCGGCCTTTGCCTTTGCACAAACGGGACAGAATATTTTAAACGTTGTTGATCTCGTGGCGCTAGTCATGAACCGTCTCGTCGGTATCGCCATTATTATCGCCCTCTTCTGGTTTATCTGGGGGTTAATGAGCTACATCCAGACTGACTCTGGTGATGGTGACAAGGGTCGTGACAAAGGTCGTGAGCGTATGATTATGGGTACTATTGCCTTCTTCGTCATCGTTTCCATTTGGGGCTTAGTGCGCTTCCTCCAGAATTCATTTGGTCTGGCAGGTAGTAGCGGCAATCTCCGCAATGAGGAAGTGCCGTTCGTTGGGAACCAAATCCAGCGCTAGTATCTGGATTGAAGACTGTCTTCCCCTAAAAAATTTATGCAAGCGGCAGCAGGAGACTTTCCTTTACTGAATAGCATCCTTACACAAATTATTAATCCGATCGTAGGGTTACTGTTTGCGATAGCTCTTGTGTACTTTCTCTGGGGCGTCTTTGAATTCATCAGTGGGCCCTCGAACGACAAGAAGGCGGAAGGGGCACGCAACAAAATGCTCTATGGCATCCTCGGACTGTTCATCATGGTGTCCTGCATGGGGATAGTGAATCTGATTTGTAACACCCTCAAGTGCTAGTTGAGGACGTGTACATTTGGTGCATAACTTTGTCGAAAACACCACAGGAGTACTTCAGAAAATATAGTCGTGGGTGCACTCCTTATGTTCTTGGTCGCTCCGTTTACTCCTCACTGTACTCGTAGTACACCTCGTCGTAATCCTCGCTTTCTTCGAGTTCTGCATCCAAATCTCCAAATCCTCAGACTGCCTCATATATGCTGCCCCTCGATCCAGCTGTTGTCTCTCTGTCTCTAGAGTTAGTACTGCTTCTTGTGCTTGTCTGCATAGGCCTTGTTGCATTTTCCTTTGAGCGTAGTGTTCGGTGGACAGCATGGCACGCCCCTTTTGTACCGGTCCGCCCGGAGATACTTGATACCGTTGTCAAAACACTAGCACTGACGCCGAGCAGCCTCCTCTATGATCTTGGCTGCGGCGACGCACGAGTAGTGTGCGCCGCACAAAGACACACCCCTCAGGCGAAGTGCGTCGGTGTTGAGATAAATCTTTTCCCCTACACACTAGCTTGTCTTCGTAAGCGCATTTTAGGTCGAGAGTATCAAAACCTGCTGCTTTCGCGCACAGACTTTTTTTCAGTTCCACTCACCTCTGCAACCCACATTTTCCTCTACCTCACCACGAGTGTCCTCGACAACCTGTACCCAAAGTTTGTTCAAGAGTTACGGCCAGGAACCAGAGTCATCACCTGCGACTTTCAGTTTAGCCAGAAGCAGCCGCTAGAAGTTATCGATCTCCCAAAAAACCGCCTGAATAGTAAGCTCTACGTGTACGAATTTTAACGATGGGCGAGGAGAGACTTGAACTCTCAATCCTTTTGGGAATGCGCTTCTAAGGCGCACGCGTATACCAATTCCGCCACTCGCCCGATATACTAGTAGGAATGTCTCCCTCGACTAAACATTTGTCGTCACAAAAGTTTGTCTGGGCACCAGCTCGTCTGTTTTCTGTACTCATAAAACATGACTGTGCTGTTCGACTCCTACCACGAAGCAAGCAGTTGCTTCGTTCTGGCTGTCTTGCTTCGCAATCCACCCAGTAGGAGTCGAACCTACGACCTTCTCCTTAAGAGGGAGCAGCTCTACCAACTGAGCTATGGGTGGACAAAGTAATTAAAGATCGAGTCGTTCGGGCGCCCGCCCGGATGAACATCCGTTCGGACGGGAGTACCAGTCTTCCGCCAAAGGCGGATCCGTCCTTCGGCGGAGAGCTATGGAAGAGTACCATGATACTAGATTCTCCTCTCTACCTCAATGGGCTAGGTGGGAGTCGAACCCACATCTGCAAGGCAGACAACATTTTAAGTGTTGCGCGTATACCATTCCGCCACTAGCCCAAGTTTATGTTTTTAACTTTTTCCCTCTGTGGTTTAGCTGCAAACTATGACAATTAGGGCACAAAATGCGCAAATTTCCAATCCTATTGTCGGCGTGATCTCCATTTTTGTGATCAAGCTCCAAGGGTAGCCTTCCGTCTTTTGAAACCTGTGCCCATGAACAGATTTCACATTTTTGTGGCTTGAGATTGAGTTGAAATAATCTTTTTTTCAACTTGTGACTTTGATACGTACTATTTCGTACTAAAATCTCTTCCATACTATACCATGGTTTACCCTTACCTTTTGTGCCTTTATTCCAAGCCATCCCTTGGAAATGACTTGTATCAATCTCATAGAGATGCAAGAATTTTTTGATCTGAGTATAATTGCCACCCGCTTCAATAAGGCAGAGCTTTGTTAATACTTGCCGCACGCTTCTAGAGGACGAAGCAGCCTCAACTAACTGTTCTTTAGTCCACTTCCTTTTTCTAAAGTGCATTCTCATTACTCCAGCATAACATATGGTATGGGCATAAGTCTAAGTAGGGATACACCTCTACCGTTAAACAGCTTGGATGATTTAGGGAGACCTGGGGGAGAATCGGACTCCCGCGTAAAGCTTTTGCAGAGCTTCGCCTTACCACTTGGCTACCAGGTCGTAACTTTATTTACTGTCGTGACTAAGTTTATCGTCTGTAAACAGTTTGTCTAGGCGTTGGCGACTCTTTTCTCCCACGTCAATGGAAAAATCAAAGAGGGGAGTCTTACGGCCTTTGGTATAGTTGAGTACAAATTGGTAGAAGTCCGTGCGCTGCCGGCGCAGAAAATCGATCGCTTCTGCTTCTTTTGCCTCCGGTAAAACTGTGCAGAGAACAGTAGCATGGTTGCCATCGCGTGAGAGCGAGATACCAGTCACGGTAATGATCGACTGCCGCGACGCCTCACGTGCCACGAATTGGGCAGCAAGCATAATAAGTTGCGACTTTATTTTTTCTTCGTGGAAAGCCATTCGGAAATGCGTACTTAGTAGTGGGTAGTTTGTAGTTGGTAGAAATTCTGGAATACACGGTTACTTTGTCACCAAGATAAACGCCTCGAGGATGTCTCCAGGGGCAATCGTCATTTTTGCGTCCACCAGTACGCCACACTGATTACCCGACTCTACTTCCTTCACTTTGAGCTTGTGTGCTTGTAATTCCACGATGCGACCTCGCCCAATTTCGTGTTCATGACGCATAAGCTTCACCTGCCCCTGATCGGTCATTTTGCCTTCAAATACTGTTCCGCCGACAACCTGCTTATCCTTTGCGCGATTGAAGACTTTGAGAATCTTCACGCGTCCTAAGACCTCTTCGGTTTGCACGCGGGGACGACGCAGCTCAATTTCCGCTTCCAGTAACTTTATAATGTCGTAGATAACGTCAAAGGAGTGAATAGTAAGTCCCATTTGGAGCGCATAGGCTTGTGCTGACTTCTCGGGCTTCACGTGGAATCCGATAATAAGTGGCGGCGTCAGCGTACCCGAAGCTACTTTCACATCTGTTTCACTTATGGGTCCCACGCCAGATTGCACCACATGTATGCCCACCTCCTCTGTAGCAAGCTTTGCCAGCTCGGTTTGAATAGCCTCGAGTGTACCTGCCACATCAGACTTGAGAATGATAGGGATTTCTACGGTGCGTATCAGGCGACGTTCGCTCGCAACAGCAGTCGTAGTAGCAATTTGCTCCAACGCTGCTTCTGCCAACTTCCTCGTTGCAAATGCTTGGAATTGACTCCCCACAGCCGGTTCACTGGTACAACCCACGATACGCACCGGAGCAGAGACAGTGGCCTCCGCAATGGAAGCCCCTGCATAATCTTCGAGAAGACGCACGGGGGTTATGCATCCGTCCAGGAGAACAAGGTCGCCGCGGTGAAGCGTACCGTCTTGAATAACGAGCGTGGCACTCGTACCCCTGCGGCTATCGCGACTCGTCTCAATGACACTACCGCATGCACTGCGGGCGGTGTCGGCGGTATATTCTCCGAGTTCTGCAACGAGGAGTAACATATCGAGCAACTCCGAAATACCTGCGCCGGTTTTCCCTGAGACTGGCACACAGGGCACGGAACCGCCGTATCCTTCCAAAAAAATATTGTGTGTAGCCAAGTCTTGCTTCACCCGCTCGATATTGGCGTTCTCCTTGTCTATCTTTGTAATAGCAACAATATAGGGAAGCTTTGCCTCCTCGATCGCCGTGAGCGCTTCCAGCGTTTGCAGCTTTACTCCGTCTTCCGCTGACACGACGAGAATGGCAATGTCTGCCACGGTGGCTCCCCGAGAGCGCATGGATGAGAATGCCGCGTGGCCCGGAGTGTCGAGGAAGGTAATCTTTTTTCCCGACGCTTGCGGTCGGGACCCCGACCCTGCTCCTGCTGGCGTCGGGGCGTGCACCACCTCGTAGGCACTCATGTGCTGGGTGATACCACCCGCTTCAGAAGCGACCACGTTGCTCCTGCGAATATAATCAAGCAACGTGGATTTACCGTGGTCAATATGACCCATAATAACGACAATAGGGGGACGTTCGATGGTGTGTGGCAATTTTTCCTGCATACAGTACAGTGCTATATCATACCACAAAAAAGCTTGTCTTTCTAGCGTTCAGGATTTAGGATGGGGCGATGTCATCCCGAGCGAAGAAAGAAGTGTACCTCGATCACGCCGCCGCGACCCCACTCAGTCCCACCGTAGCAGCAGCCATGCAGCCCTATTGGGGCACTCTCTACGCAAATCCAAGCAGCATCCACGAGGCAGGAGTGGGCGTGCGTCAGGCTATCGAAAACGCCCGGGCGACGTGTGCGGCCGTGCTCGGTTGCACGAGCCAGGAAATACTATTCACGAGCGGTGGTACGGAAGCCAACAATCTCGCAATCAGAGGAATTGTCGAAGCAGCGAGGCAAGTCATCCCACAGCCACACCTTGTCGTGTCGTGTGTTGAACACCCCTCTGTTCTTGAGGTTGCCCGATACCTGGAGACTACGGGGGTGAGCGTAACGTACCTACCGGTACATGCAGAGGGGACAGTCAGCCTGCACGCACTTAAACAAGCATTGCGGAAAGAGACCGTACTCGTCTCCATTATGTACGCCAACAACGAAATAGGGACTATCCAACCTATCAAAGAAATCTCCCAAATCCTCCGCCGTTTCAAAAAGGAATTTCCTACAACCTACAACCTACAACCTACAACCTACCCCTTCTTCCACTCCGACGCCTGCCAAGCTGCGGGAGCACTTCCGCTCAACATCGCATCACTTGGAGTAGACCTTATGACCTGCAACGGCTCTAAAATATATGGACCAAAAGGAATCGGTATGCTCTATAAGCGAGCTGGCGCTTCCATGACAAAGCAGCTGTATGGTGGGGAGCAGGAAGCAAATCTACGTGCAGGTACGGAGTTTGTCCCAGGGATCGTTGGCATTGCCGCAGCTTTGCAAGAAGCAGATACACTTCGAACAGCAGAAGCGTCGCGTCTACTGGAACTCAGTCAATTCTGTATTGAAGAAATTAAGGGGCGTTTTGGGGAAACATGTGTACTGAATGGATCAAGTACAGACAGACTCCCCAACAATATAAACTTTTCATTTCCCGGTATTGAAGGGGAACGTCTCGTGCTCGAACTCGATGTGCATGGCATCGCCGTATCCTCTGGCAGTTCCTGCCGCACCAAAGACGAAGTGTCCCACGTTGTGTATGCACTTGATCACACTACCGCTCGCGCAAAGGGCGCTCTTCGTATGAGTTTGGGAAGGGCGACGAGCAAAGACGACCTCGACTATGTGCTCTCCTGCCTCTTTGCTCTTGTCCCTAGGCTGCGAGAGGAAATCTGAGTATACCCCCACACTAAAACGAATACTTGTCTCCCGTAAGATATTCCGTTTGTTTCGATCTAGGTGTGGGGGTATACTAACGGGATGGAAGACCTCACCACAACGCAAGTCATCCTCCTCACCCTCTTCATCAGCTTCGTTACCTCTATCGCCACCGGTATTGTCACCGTCACTCTGCTCGAACAAGCACCAGTGGGCGTCACCCAAACCATCAACCGCGTCGTAGAGCACACCGTTGAGCGCATTGTCCCTGGTGAGTCCAAAACAACCGTCAAAGAGGTGCTCGTCACTGGGGAAGACCTCGTCGCTCGCGTCATCACTGCCAGTACACCAGCTCTGGTGCGGATCACCGGAGTGGTAGATATCGAAGACGAGGGTGGTGTTACGACGCCTGTGGAAAAAAACTACACGGGGATTTTTGTATCCAAAGATGGGTATATCGTCAGTACCGAGGATATTGTCACGTCTGTGGCTAGGGAGCTAGAGGTCAGCCTTACAAATGGTGAGAAGCATAGTGCAGAGGTTGTCTCTGCGGGAGGAGAAGGGGTGAGTATATTGAAAATAGTGGGGGCACCGAAGAAGCTCAGTTACGTGCTGTTGCTTGAGAGGAGTCCAGCGCTCGGCGACCAAATCATCGCACTCGGGTTTCAGGGGAAAAGTAGTAGTGTTGAGCTCGGCCGCATAACAAAGATTGATGACTCAAACGCCTCCACCACGCCACTGCTCGTAAGCAACCTCTCGTCAACGTGGCCTATCCTTTCTCTGGGTGGTGCTCTTCTCGGTATTGGCCATAGGGATGGCCGCATCACGTCCTCTTTGGATATCGTTCCGGCGCTCACGCAAGCTACCGCACGTCCCGCAGTAGCGCAACAGCCAGCGACACCAACCCAGAAGGCTGCTGTAGTAGACGCAGTTCCTATAGCACCTACATCAACTCCAGCGAGGCCATAATCGACGTAACTGCTCACAAGACTGAGTAAGTGTCTTTGCGAGGTAATCCGAAGCAATCTAGGTTTTTTGGTGTAATGCACTGGATTGCTTCGGATTACCTCGCAATGACGGGGTGATGTATGTGCTGCTAATTAGCCATTACTCAGTCTTGTGAGCAGATACTAATCGACAGTTTGACGAATCGCCCACTTGCTAGTATCATAAGAAGTTTCAAAATGCACCCATGTTGCCATTTAGCAATTTCACATCCAAAGCCCGCGAAGTTATCCGAAAAGCGCACGAGTTGGTTATTGAACGCGGCCAAAACCAAGTAAACCCGCTTCATCTTTTGGTTGCGCTTTTGTTGCAAGAGGACAGTATTGTTCTTGCGCTCCTCGACAAACTAGAAGTGGACACTGCCTTACTGACCGATCACTTGATAGAAAACATGGAGACGCCAGAGACGACAAATGTCATCTCTCCTGCGTATCAAATTTATCTTACTCCAGAGCTCGTACGCGTCTTCGACACGGCGGGTAAATTTGCCGGTATGCTCAAAGATGACTTCATTTCCACAGAGCACTTGTTCCTGGCGGTACTCGATGTGCCGAGCAGTGCCCGAGAGGTGTTGACACGCTTCCGCGTCAATCGGGACGAAGTGATGCGCATTCTCCAGGAGGTCCGCCAAATGAAAATAACGGACACGGGCGGGCAGAAGCGGCATCGCCAGCTCGAGAAGTATACGAAAAACTTGACCCGGCTTGCGTACCAAGACAAATTGGATCCGGTCATTGGACGCGAGGAAGAGATTCGCCGCATCATGCAAATCCTCTCGCGGCGCACCAAAAATAATCCCATTCTCATTGGTGAGGCGGGGACCGGAAAAACTGCCGTAGCAGAAGGTCTTGCCAACCTCATCGCCAAGGGCGACGTTCCGGAAACACTCAAAGACAAAGAAATTGTTTCTTTGGACATTGGCCTACTTGTGGCAGGCAGTAAGTACCGTGGTGAGTTTGAGGAGCGTCTGAAGACCATCATTAAGGAGATTGAGAAGTCTGAGGGGAAGATTATTCTTTTTGTGGACGAAATCCACACCATTGTCGGCGCTGGTGCAGCAGAGGGCTCTATGGATGCGTCCAACATGCTCAAGCCCGCTCTTGCCCGCGGAGAACTGCGCGTGGTGGGCGCAACGACCATAAAGGAATACCAGAAATACATCGAGAAGGATCCCGCGCTCGCACGTCGCTTCCAGCCAGTCTACATTGGTGAGCCCTCGATCGAGGACTCCGTTGCTATTCTGCGCGGCCTCCGCGATCGCTATGAACTGCACCATGGCGTGCGCATTACCGATGGGGCAATCGTGGCTGCCGTGAATCTCAGCAGCCGCTATATCACCGAGCGTTACCTGCCCGATAAGGCTATTGATCTTGTCGATGAAGCTGCTGCTGCCACTCGACTGCAACTGGAAGACAAACCGCTCCTGCTGTCGAATACCGACAAGAAAGTGATGCGCCTTGAGATTGAGCGTGAGGCACTGAAAAAGGAAGTGGAGCAAGGGCAAACGAAGAGGGAAGCCAAGAGCCGTTTAAAGAGCATCGAAAAAGAAGTCAGTGCTCTTAAAGGGGAGACGGCCGAACTGGAATCACAGTGGAAGAATGAGCGCGACATGATCCTCTCTATTCGCGCTATCAAGAAGGAGCTGGAAGCAATGCGTTTGGAAGCTGAGGCAGCAGAACTCAAGTCTGATCTCACCCGAGCAGCTGAGACACGCTATGGCCGTATTCCTCAGAAAGAAAAAGAGTTACGGCAGCTCGATCAAAACCTGCGAAAGATACAGAGCGATAAAAAGATTCTCAAGGAGGAGATCGGAGAGGAGGATATTGCTGGTGTTGTGGCCCGTTGGACGGGTGTCCCTATTGTCAAAATGCTTGAGGAGGAAGCAGAGAAGCTCGCTCGCATGGAAGACGAGCTTCGGAAGCGGGTCATCGGCCAGGACGAAGCGATCAAGAAGATTGCAGAAGCGGTCAAACGTTCCCGAGCGGGGATTAGCGACCCGGATCGCCCCATTGGCTCCTTTGTCTTCCTCGGCCCAACGGGCGTTGGTAAGACGGAACTGGCAAAGACGCTTGCCAACTTTATGTTTAATGACGATAAAGCCATTATTCGCGTCGACATGTCTGAATACATGGAGCGCCATTCAGTATCTAAATTAATTGGCTCGCCTCCCGGCTATGTGGGGTATGAGGAGAGCGGCAGTCTCACCGAGTCGGTGCGCCATCGGCCGTATTCGATTATTCTCTTTGATGAAATCGAGAAGGCGCATCCGGAGGTGTTCAACATCCTCCTCCAGGTACTCGACAACGGCCGCCTTACCGACGGCAAGGGAAGGGTGGTGAATTTCAAAAACTCTATCATCATTCTCACGTCCAACATCGGGTCCGAGTACCTGAACCGGACTGGTGCCATTAGCTTCTCCGATCTTGCTAAGCAGACGGACAACTACGAACACCAGAAGGATCGTATTTTAAATGAACTGAAGAACCACTTCCGGCCGGAGTTTTTGAATCGGCTCGATGAAATCATCGTCTTCCACACCCTAACACCAGAAGTTATTAAAAACATCGTGCATATTCAGATTGATCTGGTGAAGAATCGCTTGCTCGACAAGGACGTGAAACTCAATGTGACCAACGCCGCCACCGAGTGGCTATCGAAGGAAGGCTACAGCCAGCAGTACGGAGTGCGCCCACTCAAGCGTCTTATGCAAAACAAAATCCTGAACCCGGTATCCGAATTTATCATCGCCCGCAGCATCGCCCCAGGGGCAACCATTACCGTGGACGCAAAGCAGAACGACCTCACGGTAACCATCACCAAATCAGCCAAGGGTATTGAATCCTCCCCGATGCAGAAAGGAACTGGCACCATCGCTACCCATGTGAAAAACTAAAATGAAAAAACGAGACAAAACAAAATACAAGAAACTTCCTGAAGAGAAGAAGCAGTACGTGGAGGTTTTAATTGAAGATATGAACCATAAGTTTGATGTATTAATTGAAGGTCATACTGTTCATAGCGGGGAATTCAAAAAAATACATGCAACACTCGATTCTCACACAAAAACACTTGCATCACACTCAGAAATGATCGGCTCAATGCTAACGGATATTGAGGTCATCAAGGAAGACCTCAACATTATCAAGGGTGATCTCAAGCAAAAAGTCGATCGCAGTGAGTTCTCGACGTTAGAACGACGTGTGCTTCTCCTTGAGAAACATGCTCGTGGTGGCACCCTGGCTGCACATCGCTAAAGCAAACATTGTTACGACACTCATTTTTTGCTAGAGTAATCTTCACGCGTAGGTGGTAGAGCGGTCAAATACAAGAGACTGTAAATCTCTCGCCCATTGGGCTACGTAGGTTCGAATCCTACCCTACGCAAAATTTAACGAAGTAAAATTTTGCGTAGGAGCACGCCAACTGCTTGGCGTGCGTGTAGGATTCGAAAGACCTTTCGTTATGTATCCGCCAGTCGGCGGAGAAATCGAAAGGTACCCGCCGCGGTAGCGGAGAAATTCCTACCCTACGCATAAAATAAGCTTCGCATATTTTATGCGTAGGAGCAGTGTGCCTGTGTACACTGCGTGTAGGATTCGAAGGGCGCAACGATATCTTGGTAGCAAACCAAGATCGTGAGCCGGGGTCGAGAAATTTTGTGAGTGACGACGAACAAAATATTCGTGACCGAATATCCTACCCTAGGCAAAAAATCACCATGGCAACAAATGTCCTCGGCCAGAATCGAACTGGCATCTCCGCCTTCGGAGGGCGGCATTCTATCCATTAGACTACGAGGACTTATTCCACCGAGCAAAAACGCCTGCAGGGAGAGCATAGCCAGCTCCTTTAGGCTTCAGGCCGACTTCTCCACCCGCGATTGAACCCTCGGGCAATTGCAGCGCCTGGAGCATGTTCTCTACTACCTGAGGCGACATCCCGGCCGTGTAAGAATTAATGGCAAAGAAAAGTGGCGTATCGCTCAACAGCGCCTTACACTTCTCGAGAAGTGGCCAGAGCATTGCTTCAATCTTCCACAACTCATTTTTCTTCCCACGCCCATACGATGGGGGATCCATAACGATGACATCATATTTCTGCCCCCGTCGCTCCTCACGAGCTACAAACTTCATCACATCGTCCACTATCCAGCGTACCGGTTTGTCTTCTAAGCCAGAGAGTTCTGCATTTTTTTTCGCCCACGTGATGATCCCTTCCGACGCATCCACATGGGTCACCTCTGCCCCTGCGGCCAAGCATGTGAGCGTCGCCCCTCCCGTGTACGCAAACAAGTTTAGTATTCTCGTACTTTTTCCATTTACCTTTTCCCTTTCTATTGCTTTGCGCATCCACTCCCAATTCACCGCCTGCTCCGGGAACAAACCCGTGTGCTTAAAATCAGTCGGTCGCACAAGGAAAGTGAGGTCACCGCAAGCTATTTTCCAATCCTTCGGCAGTTCTTGTGTAAAGCGCCACGAGCCCTTGCCTGCAGCGCTGCGCGTGTAAACGGCCTGGGCGCGATCCCAGAACTTTTGGTCACGAAAGCGAGGCCAGAGGGCCTGCGGCTCGGGGCGGGCAAGAATGTGGGAGCCCCAACGCTCGAGTTTCATCCCGTTGCCGGAGTCGAGGAGTTCATAGTCCTTCCATTGGGTGGGAGTATCCATAGGGAGCAGTATATAGTGCAGAATATACAATTTGCAAATTAGCAAGAGGTACGCTAGTATGACACTGTAACCTTTTGACTTACTCCTTTTACCTTTTACCTACTCAAACATGAGCCAAAAACATCTCATCGGCATGAAGTGTAAGCCTTGCAAAAGGATCAACTACTATACTGTCAAAAACAAAAAGCAGGTGGAGCGCAAGCTCGACTACAAGAAGTTTTGCAAGTGGTGCAAGAAGAGCACGCAGCATAAGGAGTGCAAGGTGTAGTATTATTGGACCACATTTTCTCCAAGGCCTGCCCTAGCTACGAGGTCGTACCTCCCTATGCATTTGGAGGTCCGACCTCTTGAATTTGTAGCTAGTAGCAGACCTCTTGTATTTGGAGAAAATAGTGCCTCCAAGTGCATTTTTGTGCCTAAAATTGTATACTAAAAACCTTGGGAGATTAGTTAAATGGCATAACAGCGGTCTCCAAAACCGCTATTGGGGGTCCGATTCCCTCATCTCCCGTACATGAAAGATGCTCAGGTTATTTTAAGTGTATCCCAGTTTCTCGACGCCGTAAATCTCGCCCTAGAATCGTCGACTGACTACGAAATCCAAGGCGAAGTGACAGACTTTAAAAAGGGGAAGTGGATTTCTTTTACTATGAAAGATCCTGAAGATGGATCGCTTTTGAAGTGCGTCATGGGGGAGTGGACATGGCGACGGGTGGGCGTGGAGCTCGAGGATGGTATGCAAGTGAAGGTGACGGGCAATGCGAAGGTGAATAAAAAGTACGGCAGCTTCGGCATGTGGGTAGAAACCATTGAGCCACTCGGCGAAGGGTCGCTCAAGAAGGCGTACGAGCTGCTGATGAAGAAGCTGAAGGAGGAAGGCCTCTTTGACCGCAAGCGGGCCATCCCCGAATGCATCCATCGCATTGGGGTCGTGGGTTCTCGCCACGGTGTCGTTATTCACGACTTCACGAAGAACTTAGTCCGTCTGGGCTACCAGATCACCTTTGTCGATACACGTGTTGAGGGCGAGGGTGCTGTCGAGGGTATCATTCGCGGTGTTAGGATACTAAATCAAGAAGAGCATAAGTTAGATACACTCGTCATAATTCGCGGCGGAGGAAGCCTCGAGAGCATGCAGGCGTTCAACAACGAAGCGGTCGTACGCGCCATCTTTGGGTCTCGCTTACCTGTAATTGTGGGTATTGGCCACGATGTGGATGTGCCACTCGCATGCCTGGTGGCCGACGCCTCTGCATCCACACCCACAGCGACCGCGGTACTCATTAATGAATCGTGGCGCCTACTCACCGACACCCTGCCGCGCTACGAGCAGCACTTGTTGTATGCGTACGAAAGTGCGCTCCGTATTGCGGAACACAATCTAGAGGTGCACGCCCACCATGTAGCGAACTCACTTAGTCGCATCTTTACAGCTTTTCGCGCCAAAGAAACTGCCATTGCTCGTGCATTTGAGAAGCTGGGAGATCAGGTGGTAATCGCATGGAGAACGGTAAGCGAATCAGCTGCACGTATGCAGCAACTTTTCCTTGTTTTTTCCGTTGCAAAGCAGGAACGACTAATGCGCTGGGAGCAGTACCTCCTCGCTGTCAGTCCCGAGCGCAATCTGTGCCTCGGCTACAGTATCGTCCGTAACACAAAGGGCAAGGTAGTGAAAAGCATTCACGATGTCAACTGTGGTGATCCCATGACAACACGCGTGGCAGATGGTACGATGCAATCAACTATTACTGCTATACAAACTTAGACACGGCGTGTCTAAGTTGCAAAAAACTACATATGGCAAAAAAAGTAAACATCAAAGAATCACTCGGCAAGCTCGAAACGATCGTCAACTGGTTTGAAAAGCAGTCTGATGTGGACGTCGAGGAAGGGCTCGAAAAAGTAAAAGAAGGCGCCGTGCTCATCAAAGAGCTCAAGGGCCGCCTGAAGGAAGTCGAGAACGAATTCCAAGAGATCAAAGCCAGCCTCGATCCAGAAAACTAACATCCGAAGGTTGAACCTTCGGATGTTGTATGCTTTGGAAGCCTTGCTTCCTGGGAGCAAGGCTTCCTACAGATGTGAGGATTTCGTGTTTTAATGTTGGAGCCACTGCGAAACTAGCTCTGTGATCGCTTCTCGTTGTTCAGGGTGGTACCAGTGGGTGTCGGTGTTAAACTTTTTAAACCAAGTCATCTGGCGTTTGGCATAACGCCAGATTTCGGTTTCAAGCTTCTGGATCATCTGCGCTTCAGTCAACCTACCCTGAAGATGTTGCGCGCAATACTTATACTCCAATCCAAACGCCTCCAGCCGTTCCCATGACAACCCTGCCAACTTAGACACTCCGTGCGTAAGGCCCGTGTGGAGCTCTTCCACTTCTTGGAGCATACCTTGATTAAGGCGCCCTACCAATCTGACATGAATGCGATCACGAAGAGTTTCAGCATCAAGCATGAGCCCAATAGTCAACGTGCGATAGCGGGCGGATTCTCGAAGTTCGGGAACTTTTCCGAGTGCCTTCACGATCTCAATTGCCCGCACCAAACGACGGCGGTTGTCTCGATCAATAATCTGGTGCCGGTCTGGGTCCAACCTTTCTAGTTCCGCTGCAAGATCGGCAGTCTCCCAAGTTTCTAATTCCGCTCGCAACGCCTCATTGGGTGGCACCGGCGGCAGCTCACTCCCGCGGGTCACGGCTTTAATATACTGTCCCGTGCCACCGCAGAGTATTGGCAGATGTGATCGAGAGTGAACCTCGGCAATCACCTGTGTAGCCAGCTCTTGATATTGCGCTACGGAAAACTGCTCACAGGGATTTACGCTATCCAGGAGGTGGTGGGGGATACCCTGCATTTCTTCTTTCGTAATCTTGCCTGTACCCAAGTCCATGCCCCTGTACACCTGACGAGAATCGGCAGAAATAACCTCACCGTCAAACTTTTGAGCGAGAAAAAAAGCAAGGTCGCTCTTGCCAGTGGCAGTGGGTCCGAGGATGACAAGGAGATTAGGCTGCAAGCTTTTAGTCAAATCTTTTTAGGAATTCCGCAACACTACCCTTCGGCCACCAGGCAAAATCAGTAGGTACTGTATCTTTGGTAAACTCCACCACTTCAGAAACTTCATTTCCATGAAGTCCTACTTTTGGTTTAACAGTAAGTTCCGCAATCACCGTAGGGATTATAGCCCACTGGTCGTCCTTCTTCTGTACCATTGATTCCAGATCAACAACTTTGTAGGAACGAATCCTGACGCCAGCTTGGTCCTTCACAATACGCTTCACACATTGCTCTGTTGATTCCCCATAGCGAATAAGATTATGGCAGAAATACAAAAGACCGCTTGGATAACGCTTAGCATGAGTTGGGGCCTCATGTCCGGGAATACTTTGCCTCCGGAGAGCAATGTAGTTGCCGTTCCACTTCATGAGAATTTCAAAAGTGATATGCGTACCGCCTTTTGCTTCATACATAAGAGGCTTCCCAAAATTTGCTTCCTTATTGTTCCATGTGTATTTGAAGTGCATAAGATTCAAACTGTGAATGATGCCGCGGGAGAGACTTGAACTCTCACGACCTTGCGATCACGGGATTTTGAGTCCCGAGTGTCTACCATTCCACCACCGCGGCTTAGCATAAGGATGTTATCAACTTTTGAGGATTTAATCCAGCTACGGTATACTACACGACATGATCGACCCTAACCAACCCCAACACTTTGAATCAAACTCTATCTTCTGGGTAGACGTTGATAAGATTCGCCCAAATCCTTTTCAGCCGCGTAAGGAGTTTGACGAAGCACGCCTCCGCGACCTGGCCGACTCCATCCGCCAGTACGGCGTTTTGATGCCACTTGTTGTGACCCGCCAGGAATTTCAAAAAGATGATGGGGGGCTCATGGCCGTGTACGAGCTCATCGCCGGAGAACGCCGCCTCCGTGCCTCCAAGCTCGCTGGCATTGCCCAGGTACCCGTCGTCATCCGTGCAGCCACCCAGACCGACAAGGAGAAGCTTGAGATCGCCATTATCGAGAATCTGCAGCGTGAGGACTTAAATCCCATGGACCGCGCGCGAGCGTTCGACCAACTTCACAAGCAATTTGGCCTGACGCAAGTGGAGATTGGCAAGAAGATAGGGAAGAGTCGTGAGTATGTGGCCAATAGTATTCGCCTCCTGGCATTACCGATGGACATGCAGGAGGCGCTCTCCGCGGGAAAAATTTCTGAAGGTCACACCCGCCCCCTGCTTATGCTTATCGACCGCCCCCAGGAACAACAGACCCTCTTCCGCGAGATTATGCTGAAGAAGATGACCGTACGTGAAGCGGAGCGCATCTCGCGTACTATCGCCTACGAGAAACGACGAAAGTTTGACGAGCACCCGGAAATCATGGAGCTGCAAGAACGCCTCACCGAAAAGCTGGGTACGCGCGTCTTTATTGACCAGAAGCAGGTGGGCGGCAAGGTGATGATCGACTACTTTTCCATCAACGATATTCAAAATCTGTTTGACTTGATTTCGCGCGCCCAACCACGACCATTTAAGACACAGATTGAGCACGAAGAGCTGACTCCTCCGGCGGAACGAGCGGAAATTACAAGCGAACCAGCTCGCGAAGAGATTGTGGCACATGCCACAAGTGAAGAAATTATTGCTCCTCCGCATAATGAAGAAATTCTCCCACCCCATGAACGTACGGAATTACCGCAAGCTACCGAGCCACTGGAACTGAACGCACAACCTGTACACGAAGTGTTGCCCGAAAGAGCAATCGACGACCGCGGCAAGCAAGAGCAAGACGAAGACCTGTACGCAGTGAGTAATTTCAGCCTTTGATGCAATGTGTCATCCCGGCACTCGACAGTAGTCGAGTATAAACTCCGGCCGGGATCCAGGTTCAACCCGGGGTCTGGATCCCGTTCTTCAACGGGATGACACAAAATTCACCCAGGCAACAATATGCCTATATTTCGGCAAGGTTTCACCTTGCATCAAATATGGCAAGGTGAAACCTTGCCGAAAGATAAGGATTTTTTAGCGGGAGCGCTGCTGGAGGACAGTGCGGATGTGGCGGCGGGCAATGGAGGTTTTGGCGTATTCGAGCCACTTCTCGGAGGGGTGCCCGTTGTTTTTAGTCACCACCTCAACGACGTCGCCGCTTTTTAACTCACTATCAAGCGCTACGAATTTCGTATTGATTCTGGCTCCCGTCGTACGATCTCCTACGTCTGAGTGGATAGCGTACGCGAAGTCGATCGGGGTAGCACCCTGCGGCAACTCAATTACATCTCCCTTGGGAGTAAAGACAAAAATCTGCGTTTGGAAAAAATCAGTTTTCAGGTTCTGCAGGAACTCACTGGAGTTCGCCTTTGCAAACTGCTGCTGCCACAAGAGGAGCTGCTTTACCCATTGGAGATTCCTGCCCACCATACGGGCCCCCTCGTGCGGCTTGCCCGCTTCGGTATAGGCAACGTGCGAAGCGATCCCGTACTCCGCATCCTGGTGCATTTTCTCGGTACGAATCTGGATCTCGGCCCGGCGGCCGTCACCAGTAAAGATCACCGTGTGCAGACTCTGGTAGCCGTTTGGCTTTGGCGTGGCGATATAGTCTCGCAGGGAATTGGGCAGAGGAGTCCACACGCTATGGATGACTCCGAGGGAGCGGTAGCAGTCCTCGATTGTCGGTACGATAACCCGCAATGCTGCCACGTCGTTAATCTTCTCTATATCCCAATCGTGCCCTAACACTTTCTTGTACGTACTATAGAGACCCTTTACGCGATAATCTACCTGGGCGCGAATGCCATTCTCGCCCAATTTCGTTGCCATAGTGCGATACAACTTCTCCAGACGCTCCTCGGACTCCTTACGCCGGTCAGTGAGCAGGTCACGGGTACGCTCGTACTCTTCACGGTACGCGTACGGGAATGCCCCATCTTCCAATTGTTCCTTTAGATTTCCCATCCCTAGCCGGTCTGCCAAACGGGCATAAATATCGAGCGTTTCCATCGCCTGCCGATGCCGTTTCTCTTCCGACACGTACTCGAGCGTCTGCACGTTGTGGAGTCGGCACGCAAGCTTGATGATGAGGACGCGGATGTCCTTTGCCATCGCTACAAACAATTTTCGTAAGTTTTCAGCATGCCGCTCTGCTTCATCACCACGATACCTGAGCTTACTCAAGCGAGAGACGCTCTCGACCATAAAGAGAATGTTTGGTCCAAACTTAGCTTCAACTTTTTTCGTCTCCACGCCGCCGTCGTCGATGACGTCATGGAGGAGCCCTGCCGCGATCGCCTCAGCATCCATGCCGAGCTCCGCGAGCTGCAAGGCAGTGGCCACCTCGTGCGATAAGTACGGCTCGCCCGAAAGTCGCTTCTGCTCCGCATGGGTTTCAGCAGCAAAAGTGTACGCCTTGGTCACCAAATCCACGTCTGTAGAAACTTGTGACTTCATTTTGGAGAGAATGTGGGGGAGGTCAGTATTCATAACTCAAGGTTGTAGGTTGCCACCGCCGTTGGCGGGGTCTCCCTACCACCTAATTTGTGTGGATCGTGATTGGGACATGATTTGTCACTGCAACGTTTGGGTACGGTTTTCGGTCACCCATAATTTTCTGGTGAAAATTTGCGCGACCCCGCCTCGTCCCGTCGGCCTCCGGCTCACGAAAACTATACCAGCTTCTCGGACAATTTGTGAGGATTATGATTTGGACAGCTTTTGTCCGAGCATCGAGCTGGTATAGTTTTCGTGCCTTCCATCATCAGTTCGGGACAGGGGCCATTGTCACGCTGGTAGCCGCAAATTACCCCCGTCGGCTTTGACTTCATGATGTGCTTGCACTTCGGGTAGTTAGTGCAGCTGTAGAACATACCGTAGCGGCCTTTGCGCTCGGCCATGAAGCCAGCAGTACAATGCGGGCACTGCACGCCACTATGTTGCGGGGCCCCGCCCTCAACTTGCGCATCCTTTTTTATATACTTACATTTCGGGTAGCGATTACAGGACACAAACCGCCCAAACTTACCGTCACGCTCCACAAGTTTACCTTTTGTACAATCCGGGCAGTCCTGACCAGTTTCCTTCGGACCGGCAAGTTCCAAGCCATCAATCGTACGCGCCCCGGTACAAGTAGGGAAGTTACCACAGCTCAAAAACCTGCCAGCCTTCCCGAGTTTGATGATCATACTCTTGCCGCAGAGGGGACATTTGATAGCGGGATCCGCCGCGCCGAGGTCGGTCACTTTTTTTAGTTTATCTTTAGCCAGTACCTGTTTTTTAAAAGGAGTATAAAACCTCGTGAGTGTCTCCTCGTAGTCACGCTTGCCGTCAGCTATTTCATCAAGTTCATTTTCCATTTCGGCGGTAAAGCTATCACTGATAATGTCTGCGAAATGCTCTTCCAGAAACCCGCTCACTACTTCTCCTGTGTCTGTCGGCTTCAAAGAACGGTCCACCTTGTCCACATACTGGCGGGTGACCAGTGTCTGAATCGTGCTTGCATACGTACTCGGGCGGCCGATACCGCGCTTCTCAAGCTCTTTTACCAATCCTGCTTCCGAGTACCGATTGGGAGGTTGGGTTTGCTTTGCTTCACTCGTGAGGCTGAGCAGATTGAGCGCATCCCCCGCAGCCACCTTCGGCAATTCTACGTCTTCGCCGCGCGCGGCAGTGTCCGCCGCAAGCCAGCCATCGAAGAGCACTCGGGAACCATTGGCATGGAACTCGGGCACGGTTGCGTCGGTCGTACAGGCAATAATTTTTGTTTTTGAAAGGTTTGCGTCCTTCATCTGACTTGCTATGGTGCGCTGCCAAATGAGCCGGTACAGCTTCTTCTCCTCATCCGTATCGCCAGCGGAGGCTTGCATGGCGTGAGTGGGGCGGATCGCCTCATGCGCCTCCTGCGCATTCTTCGACTTTGTCTTATAGCGTCGCACTTCGAGATATCGCGCACCATACATTTTCTCCACCACCGTGACACTCTCTCCCAAAAACTGCTCACTCAACGATGTGCTGTCGGTACGCATATAACTGATGTACCCTTTCTCATAGAGCTTCTGCGCCACGCGCATAGCGCGGCTGGGGGCCATGCCGAGGCGCGAGCTGGCTGCTTGCTGCAGAGTGGAGGTACTGAAGGGCGCCTTGGGCTTTCGCGCCATTTCACTTTCCTCGACACGCATGACCTCCCAGGATCCTTTTTTCCCACTCTTAAGAATAGCATCAGTTTCCGCTTGAATTTTTGGTTCTACAGAACACGTAAACACCACTTGCTCTTTCTTCTTCGTCTCGAGCAGCGCTTCCAGTATCCAGAAGTCTTCTGGAACAAATGCTCGGATTTCTCGCTCACGCTCAACGAGTATACGCAAAGCAGGGGACTGCACCCGTCCAGCCGAGAGCCCGAAGCGCACCTTCTTCCAGATCAGCCCCGAGAGATCGTAGCCCACCAAGCGGTCAAGCACGCGTCGCGCCTCCTGCGCCTTGCGCAGATTCTGGTCTATTTCCCGTGGATGCTTCAGAGCCTCCTCTATGGCGTCTTTAGTGATCTCTTGATAGGTAACGCGCTGTATTGTACTTTTCCCTTTTCCCTTTTCCCTTTTCCCTCCGCGATCATCTTCGATGATCGCGGCTAAATGCCACGCAATAGCCTCTCCTTCTCGGTCGGGGTCTGTCGCCAGCAACACCTCGTCCGCCTGCTTCACGAGTGCTTTAATCTCCTGTACCACCTTTTCCTTTCCAGGAGAAATCTCGTACCGCGGCACAAATCCATGCTCGATGTCGATGGCATCTTTGTTGCTTTTGGGTAAGTCGCGTATGTGGCCCACGCTCGCCTTCACGCGGTATTCTTTGCCCAAGTATTTTTCGATTGTCTTCGCCTTTGACGGCGACTCCACGATTAATAACTTCATACGGTGTAACCCCATTAATACGATAAAGGAATCAGTTTGGCAAATTGCACCATCGTAGAAACATGAATCAGGAAGCAAGAATCAAGAATAATTTAGAGCCATTCATGCTTCATGATTCTTTCTTCTTGATTCTCATGCGAGATGGATCTCTCCCATTCTCTCCGCAATCAATCCCTTAATCTCCATCGTCATGAGAAGCGTCGTACACTCCTGCACACTGAGCCCACTCTCGCGGATGAGTGTATCGCGCTGCTGTGACTCATAGAGCAGATCGACAATGACTTGCTCCTGCGGCGAGAACTCAATGGCAAGCTGCTTTCCTTTGTCGGCAAACCCAAGCTCGCGGAGCAGGTCCGCGCTCGACACTACCGGCATGGCACCTGCCTTCATAAACCTATTCGACCCTTCGCAGTGCGGCGAGAACACTGGTCCCGGCACGACATAGAGATCACGATTGTAGTCCATGGCCATGCGCGCGGTGATGAGGGTCCCCGAGCGCTCGCCCGCTTCAATGATGAGCACTGCCTGGGAGAGCCCGACCATGAGCCGATTGCGTTGGGGAAACATGGCCGGGTGCGCCTCCAGCTTGGGCTCAAATTCAGAAAGCAGTGCTCCACCTTTGTGTACGATCTCGTCTGCAAGCCGAGCATTTGTCTTGGGAGCAATCACCGACCGATGCAATCCAGATCCGGGCATACCGATAGTCTTCAGACCCGCATCAAGCGCAGCTCGGTGCGCGATAGCATCAATACCAAGAGCAAGACCAGACACGATGACGATCGGGTAGCCAGTAAGTCCAGCGATAAGCTTCTCGCATACATCTCTCCCGTAATGGGAAAACCGCCGCGAACCGACAACGGTGAGGTAGGTATACTCTGCAAATTCCGGTAGCTCACCATCGAGGTAGAGCTGTGTCGGCGGCTGCGGGATCTCACGTATGCAAGCCGGAATGTCATCGCCGGTGAGTTTATACATGAGGTAAGTTTAGCACATAGTACACAGGCAAAAGATGGGGGATAGCGGTATACTGTAGTCATGTCAAAAGTCAGAGTAGCAGTCCTCCGCGGCGGTCCGAGTAGTGAGTATGAGATTTCACTGAAAACAGGTGCGGCCGTCCTCGAACATCTTCCCGAAAAATATCAGGGTGAGGATATTTTAATTTCCAAAAATGGAGACTGGCACAAAGACGGGGGAGTGATCAGTCCGCTATATGTTGCCCACCACTACGATGTCGTCTGGAACGCCTTACACGGCAGCTACGGTGAAGACGGCAAGGTCCAGCACGTACTCGAAAGCCTACAGGTACCCTTTACCGGCTCAAAGGCGTACCCATCGGCGGCAGCCATGAACAAGTTGGTAGCCAAAGACTACTTCCGCCAGCACGGAATTCGTACACCCTATGCAGTGCATGTAGAAAAGTCCGCTGATGCTGATTTCGTTGCCCAAGAAATTTTCAAAAAAATTTCCCCACCCTGGGTGGTGAAGCCGGCGGCGTCAGGGTCGTCCTTGGGCATCACTATTGCGCGCACGTTATCTCAGCTTGTACAAGGCATGCATGAGGCGTTTACACACTGTGATAGCATTTTTGTGGAGCAGTATATTAAGGGCAGGGAAGCCACCTGTGGGGTGGTCGACCAATTCCGGGGTAGGGAACATTATGCATTACTCCCCCTGGAGATCATACCGCCCGACAACAAAGAATTTTTTGATTATGAGAGTAAGTACGACGGTACGACGGAAGAGTTGTGTCCTGGGAGATTTCACGAGGTCACGAAGCGGAAGATTGAAGAGCTTGCCGTACTGATCCACACCGCGCTTGGTCTGCGCCACTATTCACGTTCTGACTTCATCGTCACCCCGCGCGGCATTTACGCGCTCGAGGTCAATACACTTCCTGGCCTCACCACCGAATGCCCACTGCCAAAAGCGCTCAAGGCGATTGGCTCCAGTTACGCCCACTTCCTCGACCATGTCCTCACACTTGCCTTACGTGAGAAATATCAGTAAACTTGAGAGTTCATCATGGGCCGTTAGCTCAATTGGTAGAGTGAGCTTGGGATAGGGACCCAAGCGCAAGGCCGGAGCCTGACGAGGCGAGGCGGGGTCGCAGGATTTTTCAGTAGAAAAATACCTGTGATACACATTTGCCAAATGTAGTGCGGTGATATAGTAAGTAGAGAACACAAAAGGCTTAAGCTAATTAGATGAGGGCCGTTAGCTCAATTGGTAGAGCACTACATTTGCAATGTAGGGGTAGCGAGTTCGAATCTCGCACGGTCCACAACGAGGGTTCTACACGAGTTGTGGACCGTGAGCAAGCAAACTGCTTTGCTTGCGTCGAGATGAGAAAGCCGGACCGATGTTGCTAGCAAGCAACACGGGAGGCAAGGCCATGGCCATTTGCGGAAGGAAATGAGCTGGGGCCGAATCTCGCACGGTCCACAAATCCTGTGTATTGCACACTTGCAGAGCTTGACGGCTACATATAGACTGTATTCGTACTTATACATTGAGAAGGTCGAGACCATATTACTAGCAAATAAAGACTACATTATGAATCCTAAACAATTTCTTATCTGGGGTGGTGTTGTCCTCGTACTCGTCGCCATCCTCGGTGCAGCGGGTATCATTGGACCCACAGCCGAAGCCAGTATCTTTGGTGCTCCCTGGTGGTTCGATGTCTACGAGAACTGGGTGCACGGCATACTTGGCATCGTTGCCTTGATTGCCGCGTTTGCACTCCCTGCTTCATTGCAGAAGCCGCTCGTCGTGGTAGTAGGCGTGCTTGCACTCCTCTTCATGCTCTATAGTGGCTTTGTTAGTGAAGACTTCTATGGTGCCATGTTGCAGAATCCTGCAGACACGGTTCTTCACTTAGTGGTCGGTGTGTGGGCACTCTGGGCAGCCTTCCGTACGGAAGCTGCGCCAGCAGTTGCTGCATAAGCCCCGACGGTACTGTCGGGATCCCGACTTTTTAAAAACGTCGGGACTTCGTACCACACAACAAAATACCCCCGCCTTGGCGGGGGTATTTTGTTTGCCAGAATGATTGTGAAATCAATTCAGTTTGGATGCAGACCGAGGAGAAGGTCGAGGCTTGTGAGGAAGCTGTACATGGGAGTACTGCGACGAGCAAACGAGACTTTCGACAAAGGTATGCGCCAAAATGAATTGATTTTATATTTTATTTTTCAACTTATTGGACACGCCAAAGTGCCACACAATAAAGAAGACAACGAGGCCGATAAAGAGCGCCACTTGCACCGAACGCAATGAGTGCCGCAAGATACCGATCGAAGCACTCGAGACATAGCCCAGCGTAGCAACAATAGCGAACCAGGGGAGGGTGGCGAGAATATCGTCGATCAAGAACTTTCTATACGGCACGCGGAGAGCACCGGCCCGCGCGAGGAGTGCATGGTGAAAACCGTAGGTGAACTTCGAGATGAAGATGGTGTGGAGGAGATTCTTTTTCAAATGCTCGTCAAAGGGCTGCGAGAGGCGCCCCAGCCACTTATGAAAGAGGGGAGTGTGCTCGTTTAATTTTGTACCAAGGAAGTACCACATACTATCACCCAAGAGCGCACCAGCAAGGCCGATGACGACTACAAACGGAAACTCAAAGAAACGCTGGTGCCCCAGAAAGGACGCAGTGAACAGCACCGCATCACCCTCGATAAGCATGCCGAGGAAAAAGAGAAGGTACCCTACTGGTCGGTATGTAGTGAGATAGAGAAGAGTAAATGACGTCATAGGGGTAGGCCCCATTCGAGACACAACCTATCGCTCATAACTTACGATTGAGGCGCACGGAGGATTTTGTGGAACTGGCTGATTCTCGTGGAGGTAGACCTTTTTTATCGGACACGCGACTATCTGCTGGACTTTGTACATCTGATTTTTTCACATCATTACTGCTAGCCCGACTAGCTCCCGATTGCCGTGATTCAGTGGACGGCCCTAGGTTCGGGCGACTCTTTACTGTTGTCGTTCCCTTGGACGCCGCTGGAGTTTCTGGGATACGACGCGGTGCTACTTTCGGCTGTGGTACTTTTGGCTGGGGTACTTTTGCGCGAGGCTGGACTGTTTTTCCTGGCAGAACACAATTACCTGACCCATCAATGATCATGTTTTTCGGCACGCTCTTCTGTGTATTAAGAATATTAGGGCAAACGTCGGCAGGAGCAGGTCGCTGACAGTTTCCATCTGCGTCCACGGTACTCTTTGCAGGGACAGAACGCGATCCTGGAATATTCATGCATGCGTCTGGTACACAGCTACCACCTTCCACGTGTTGATGGGCAACACAGGAGGAGGTAGAGGTAAAGCTTACGCGAAATGTCTTTCCTGGAATGTTTGCTTGAAAAACAGGGTCTGAGGTACGCGCAAGATCACCCACCTTTCCTACTCGGGCAGGCACGGTATCAGGATGGCAACTGGTATCGGCAGCAGTATCTCTCTTGTAACTATAATAATACTTACCGAGAGAAGAACTCAATTGTACAGTCAGTGTGATGTTACCGGCAGCATGCACTGTGCAGTCAAGACCACTGCACGTGACGGGACCGCTGTGCTCCAGGAGAGTAAGGGTCGAAGGCGCAACAGAAAGCGCAAAGTAAGGAATAAAACGTTGTATACCAGTACCGTTATTATCAGTCGCAAAAGTGGCACGGTCTTCCCGTAGACAGTGCGGGGGGTCTCCAGCGCCAAGTATCCAGTGTCCATAGGGTGGTGCGAAGCTGCCGCCAGTGATAAGTGTTCCTGGGAACCATTGAATATCCTTCTCCACGTGATCTCGCAATTTGACACTGATGGTATGGCCTGCAGGTACTTGCTCTCCGCTCGTAAGTATCCGTCGTGTGGTGTTGTCTATGACAAGCACTTCGCGCCGAACAAGAATAGTAAAGTTCTGAAATTGAGCAAACTCCGCGGAAGTGCCACCAGGGAAAATCTTCTGGGTGTACGTCCCGATCCAAGAATCAACTTCCGCCTGCACAGGTGCTGCCTGAGCAAGAAGCACGAGGAGGATCAAAAAGGGAAAGATTTTTCGATACGATTGCTGCATGTTCGTGTAGTGGAATTTCTCCGATAAAATATTTGCTATGCCATTAGAGAGGCAGCCACCAGCACTTCTACAGACATGCAGACGGATACTACGGTAGATCCTTTCAGATGCAGCCCACCCACTTGTCCTAATCCTCACTGGCCTTATGGATGGGTAGTGGGTGAGTACAGCATAACAAACTCATCCTCCTTAAATCAACAGCCAAGCAGTTTGGCTGCTCTGGTCAAAACTTCGTTTTGGACCCAGGGAGGATCGGCCACAAGTTACTAATTCGCTTCGCTCATAAGTACTTCCAGCCCTGGCTCGACTATTGCTTCGCAATATGTCTCCGCCCTTCGCTCCTCCACGCAGCCAAAGCAGTTTGGCTGCTCTGGTCAAAACTTCGTTTTGGACCCAGGGAGGATCGAACTCCCGCCTCAGCAATGCGAATGCTGCGTAATACCACTTTACTATGGGCCCTTTTGCAAACTGTGGGCGATACAGGACTTGAACCTGTGACCTTTCGAATGTGAATCGAACGCTCTAACCAGCTGAGCTAATCGCCCGTGAATGAGTATTTAAACACAGTGTCGCCTTTTTTAAAAGAATACGCTAAACTAGCACAACTACAGCGGGCTGTAGTATATCGGTAGTATACGCCCATGGGGTGGGCGCGGGTCGGGTTCGACTCCCGACAGCCCGAAAAGTTGTGAACAGTATATTACCCACATGGTATAGTTCCATGGTACAATATTAATGTGGCACGTAAAGAACTAAAATTAAAAGCTGTAGTATTAAGAGCCTCGGGGAAGACTTATGCGGAAATAGCTGAGTTGTTAAAAGAAAGAATTCCAAAGAGCACTCTTTCAAATTGGTGTAGCAAAATAGAGTTTTCTGAGGAAAGTAGAAAACGTATTGAGGTGCTGATGCAGTCGAACAATGCTGAGTCGATGAAACGTGCTCTGCAGGTCCTACGATCTCGAAGAATTGCGTATCTTGAGTCTATTGAGAAGAGAGTCTCCCCTTTATTGAAGCTAATGAAAGGGGATCAGGAAGTGGGTAAGATAGCAGTAGCAATGCTTTATCTGGGTGAGGGATCGAAGAACACAAAGTGTAGAGTATCTCTAGGTAATTCAGACCCTGCATTACTACGCTTCTTCGTCAATACTTTGAGGCGATGCTATGCTATAGACGAGTCGAAATTGAGATGCACATTACAATGTCGTGCCGATCAAGATATTCCACGGCTCGAGAGCTTCTGGTCCAAAGAGTTACATATACCTTTGTCTAGGTTTTATCGAGCACGAATCGATCCGAGAACCATTGGTAAGAAATCTCTCAAACTTGATTATAAAGGCGTTTGCAGGATAGATTATATGTCTGCTGATCTATTCCTTGAGATCATGGCAATAGGTAGGCAGCTTACGGGCCTGTAGCTCAATTGGTAGAGCGCAGCTATGGCATAGCTGAGGCAACGGGTTCGATCCCCGTCAGGTCCAACGGAGTATGAACAAAACAGTCAACATCACCCCATTGCTTGTTGCTGCAGGCATTTCAGCTCCCGAGATTAGTATCGTGGAGACGCCGAGCATGTATCCATATAAGGAAAAGATTGTTGACAACTGGGCATACTTTACTGCTGTCGGATGTAAGGCGTTAAAAGGAAAACTGGATCGTGAAAAAAAGGAAGTGACGACTGCTGCGATTGTGGGAATATGCAGTGGTGTGGAAGGCATTACCTTCACCCGCGTCTTCGCACCTACGCTCAAGAAGCTTATTGTTACCGATGTCACGGAGGACATTCTTCTCGAGACAGTCAAAAACATAAGTAATGGATCAGAAGGGCTCGGCGTAGAAGTGACGCCGCTCCTCGGTTCATTCTGTGAACCTTTAGAGCTAGCCGGGATTAAGGTCGATGTAGTTCACGCTAATATTCCTAATCTACCTTCAACGGGAGAAGAAGACTTACGATTAGGGGCAGAAAAGGGTACTTTCTTACCAGCCTCACTTTATGAGGGCTATCACCCACCTATAGAGTTTGTGGGTTGGGCATTGGGAGCACAGTTTGCGTATCTGGAAAGTGCCAAGAGGATTCTAGAAAAAGGTGGCTCTGTAGTTACTGAACTCGGAGGACGAGTACCCTACGCATTGGTCGAAAAGCTGTTTGACCAGCTGGAACTTGACCTGGAGGAGGTAATCGTTGGCTACAAAGAGCAGACGGAAGCTCTGATTGATTTTCTCGGGTATCATCGTATGGAGAAAGAGTACGGGGTAATCTTTGAGTTCTACCCACTCGAGAAATTAGAAACGGTCTTTCAAGTAAACAATATCAAGAATCCCACTTCTGCTTTTATCGGTAAAGAAGTCAAAAGACTTCTCGAACCGTACAAGATAAGTGCAGAGGAAGCCTTGCAGTTCTTTGAGCGAGGAGAAGCGGTTGGGCATACGGTTCATATTTTTAGAGGCACAAAAAACAAACATAAATGAAACAATATGAGTATCGATACAATTGAAGAAAAATATACCTGTAATATTCCCCAGCGAACATTTGAGATGTTACTGAGAAAAGCGAGTGAGGACGGGATACAAAAACTCGTAGTTGGCGCAGTTATTTTAAACGAGCAGAACCACGTCTTGTTACTTGTGCGCCAACAAGGAGAATTTATGCAGAATTTGACCGAGCTCCCAAGCGGGGGAGTGGAAGAAGGCGAGACACTCCCCGATGCGCTAGTTCGTGAAGTGAAAGAGGAGACCGGGCTCGACACCACAGCTATCGAGGCGTACGTAGACTCGTTTGATTACACTTCCGGCTCAGGTAAAAAAGCGCGACAGTTTAACTGTATCCTCCGCGTGAAGACCGGTGACGTGTCGCTCGACCCCGCAGCACATAGTTCATACCAGTGGGCAGATGCTACCAGAGCAGACTTTTTAGAAATCGGCATGTCGCCGGAAGTCCGCCAAACCCTGCAAAAAGTTTTCGAGACATTTTTTTAGATAGAACCACAATCAAGGGAAATTCCAGGCCTTCCTGATTCACTTTGAATTGCGAAACTCACCTTACTGTCGTCTTTGCGAGGACGTTAGTCCGAAGCAATCCAGGAAGTACGGCGTTATTTTCTGGATTGCTTCGCGCTCTGCGGCCTCCATGGCACTTCCAATTTCTAATCGCTTCGCTCAAGAAATTTAGGTCGCTCGCAAAGACGAGTTTTATAATTCAAGGTGATTGATATAATAATCCACATGTGTAGCTACTTTTCGTGTACCTCTTCCTATATACTTGAGGCATCATGAATACAACTCAAAGTGATTCGATACTACTGTTTGTTGATCGCTTGATTGAGGACAAGAATTTGGGGCCGCTCGATGAGGCGTCGCTTCGCGAGCTTAAGCACGCACTTTACGGACGCGTGGATGATGTGATTAAAGCAAAGATTGTAGAGTTGCTGCCGAAGGACCAGCTCGATGCATTCGAATCCCTCCTCGACAAGAAAGCGGACTCTGCTGATCTCCAGAGTTTCTGCGAAGCACACATTCCCAATCTCCGCATCGCCATCGCCGAAGTGCTTCTCCAATTCCGTAACATATACCTGGGCCTAGCGACTGCATAACACCGGCATGCCTTACGAAGGACAGAAAAAGATCGTTATCCTCGACACCAGTAGCGCGATCGAGACCAAGGCGCGCGACGAAGCAGAAGCGCGTCTGACAGAGGATCGGGACGCACTGACGGGAGTCAGTGGCTTTTTCAAACGCGTCTGGAAACATAATCTGGCGCGTGAGTACTACCGACAGAGCGAGATTGAGCGCGTGCGTGGTGAGCTACGTGGAGCGGGGTCGGTCTATGGTGCAGAAGATACTGGGCGCACCTACGACGAGCGCTCGCGCATGGCAACGGTGGAACGGTTCATGTCTGGCCTTATCGAGGCAAACGCAGGGGAAACCACCCAGCTCATAGCAGACCAGAACGAACGCATCCAGGTCGAAGAGGGGATCAAGAACTCCATTCGTGAATATGTACGGGCCGCCCCCGCAGACGAAGCCGCTGCCAGAACAAGATTCCTCCAGGAACGCGACAGGCTTCTTACCACTCGGCTCAATCTCCGGACTGAAGATGTCGCTGCTGGCATTGGCTTTGCCGACAACTTATTGCAAGTGGCCATCCAAGCGCGCGATGCCCACGACCTCGATCTCAATTACAAGATCGTCATCGGCCGCGCCCGCATGGGCGTACGCACCGAAGCGGAATTCAATACTACCGACCGCATAATCGAGAAGCTCCGTAGCGTTGGGCTCAGTAGTGTGGTGAACGAAACGGTCTTGAGTGGGGCAGTAGCCATTGCCGCGAGTACGGCGCAGTTTTTCACGACGCGCTTTGCCCGGGGGATTGCAAGCGTCATTCCTTTTCTTGGTGTTGCTACGGTAGGTGCCGGTACAGCCTATATACGCGAGCACCACACTCTCGAAGAAGAACGTCGCCAGCATGCCCGCGAAATGGCGCAGAGTAAAAGCTTTGATGCGGCCCGTGCTCCCCGCCGCCAGGAGATGCAGCAGTTTGTGCACGATATGCGCAATGCCTCTGACCTCACGGCCGCATTACGGGCACACCTAAATGAGGACGAAGGAGTAGGGGTTGGCCCAAATGCTATTCGTGATCTCGCAGAAGTGGGCGCGCGCATGTCGGTCTCAAATGCCCGGAATGTTGATCTCATTCGTTACGCAAACGAATTCTCAGTTGAAGAGGAGCGGTTCGCAATGAACCAAGTCGGTATAGCGCTTGCAGAGCGCATTACTAGCCAAGGTCTCGGTACTGAGTACGAGCGGGCACTCGCGGCGCGCACCGAAGAACTCAAGCGCATCGATGACGAGCTGCGCCAGCGCGAACGCATTTTCAAGCACGACCACGCCAAGAGTGCCGCCTGGCGCGGACTCGGCACCGGACTGCTTTTTGGATTTGTGGTGCAAGAAACCGTTGCGCTTGCAAGCAGTAGTCAGCACGGAGTGATTGAAGGGATCCGTGACGGCTGGCAGACGCCCACTGGCCAGTCCGAGACCGCCCTCAAGCACTTGGGCACCGCTTCACATAATGCAGTTGAGTCGCTCCACTCTTGGATCACTGGCACCCACCATGCACCAGGGTACCTGTGGTCAAACGCGGACCACCTCCTCGCCGCAGACCATGCAGGGCAGCTTGCGCACCATGTAGTACTCCCGCACGACGTTGCCCTCCACCGTGATCTCGACGGCACCTACGCCCTCATCCGTGGTAACGAGCGACTGGCAGACCATATTACTTTTGATGACACCGGCCATCCTACTGCCCAAAGTGAGGTGGCCCTTCGTGCACTCGGTATTAGCACGAAGACAGACATCGCGACTCATCATCTTGCTGCACACACAAGCGGACTGAAAACTCCAGACGCCCTGCAGGCAAGCGGGGGAGCTGGTGCCCCACAATCAGTGTCTGCCCGTGACTACCTCGCCCAGCACCCAAGTGAGACGGTACGCGTGCATCGTGATATGTGGTACGACAACGATACGGTGAAGCCGGACAAGAATGAGCTCAAAATTTGGTGGGGTGGCAAACAGTACAGCGGCTATGATGACAAGGGGAACTATGTGTTTACGGTGAAGAAGATGTTCGAAGGCGGCTCCTATCATGGTGGTGCATCCGCAAGCCCGCATGAACTCTTGGAGAACCACCGCATGGTGGCCTTGTTCTCCCTTTCGCGCGACACCCAGCACACGCCCTTGTTTGCGCCGATTGATACGAATGGCAACATTGTCATTGATCCGAAGAGTACCATTGGGAAGCTGTGCTTCGAACCAAATCCTGCCGGTGGTGAACCCATCTTCAAAGGCAAGTTTATGGAGGCGGCCGAGATTGTGGGCCGGCGTGCCGACGGCAGTGTGGACTTCCGCCCCCTGGCCACCGAAGTGGGTAAGGGTGTTTCAAGCATTCCTGTACAACCACCAGTTTCACCAATTGCACCAATTGCACCGATTGCACCCGAGCAGCTTACAGAAAAGATCAGCACGACGGTCTTCAATATCCCCGCACCCGGTGCCCCGTCCGACTGGGATCTCCCACCCATTATTCCCATTCCCGATCGGTATCCGTTGGAGCCATTACGCAAAGAACGAGGTCTTATGTATCCATACTATGGCAGTGGATCAGCTGCAGCTATCCGATCTGAATTTCAGCGTCGGCGTATTGCCCTAGATACATATACAGGTGTGCAGCAAGGAGCTGAACAGCAGATTTTGAGTCTTGATGGAAGAGCGGTGACACGCAATGCCAATCGAGAGCGGTCGCGAGTAGAACAGTACCTACTAAACCAAGATCCAAGATATATCGCGCATATCCGCGCAAAGGCGGCCGGGTTACCTCCCATGGACGCAGCTTGCAGACTTGCAGTCATTATTCCCGCTCGTTTTGAAGCCCGTCATCTCGCAAACCTACTGGAACAGTACAGTAAACAAGTAGATGAGAGTGGTCACGCGATCGACCCTTCTCTATTTGAAATTAACATTCTTGTGAACAGAAAGGAGTCGGAGCAGGCAGACAATTCAGTAGCAGTTGTTAACCAATGGAAAGCAGCGCACCCAGGTGTGCGCATCAACCTTATCGATGAAGCATTTTCCGATGATCGTGCCTGTGTGGGTCTAGCGCGCAAAATGATCACCGATATCTCACTGCTCCGATCCCAATGGCGACAAGGGGAGCATCTCCGCCCGCTGTACATTCAATCCGAAGATGCAGACATGTTTGGCATCGACAAACACCTTGTGGCGAAAACAGTTGGCCTTTTCGATGCGAAACCAAACCTTGACCTCCTGCGTGGTGTTCAAGATAGGCAACCAGAAATGTTGGCAAAAAATGATTTGCTCTTTTTCCAACGCCGTCTCTGGGACTTCGTCGAGGTCTTTCTGCGCAACCCAAAGTATCGCCCGGGCAATAATCCGCAGGCGGATTTCGTATGGCACAGAGTGGTGAGTGGAGGATGGAACACAGCATTTACCGCTGAAGTGTATGCGCAGATTGGCGGCTACAACGAGGGCATGCGCATAGGTGAAGACATGGATATCGGGCAAAAAATATCTGTCCTTCGTGGGTCAGAGGATAGCAATGGTGTGTTCACAACAAATACATGGACGGCTGAAGCATCTGGCTTGCGAAGCAACTCAAGCCCCCGTCGTTATATTGATGCACTTGCACGCAATACGAGCCCGTATGCTGATTTTGACAATCAGGATATCAAGAAGGCGAGCGATGCAGAACTCATGCAGCGAATAGAAGCATTCTCCACTGCTTCAGAAGAACACCTCCAGAAATACGAGGATCAAATTAATTATGTGATAGGTTTTCTCAAAACGATCTACCCAACGGGAAATGAATGGCGAGCCGTGCTCGAGCGAGCGTTGGTGCTGGGAATTGGCTTCCAGAAAAAAAAGGATTACGAGATCAACGGCGAGCGCTTGACCTTGAAACGTGAGGGATTGGAACGACTCATCGCAAACTTGAAGAAGTATAAAGAAACGGAGCGCTGGAAATTAGGCTACCGAAGACAGAATTCTCCACTGGATATTACTGATAGACAAGCAACATCGGCACCAGAAAGTCCAGCACCTGCGGAAGTTGCCGCGGCAACACAAGAAGCTGCTTCTCTGGAGGCACTGCCGCAAACAGAGGCTGAGCGAATAATGGGTAAAACTGAAATTCACGCGCATGACTTTGGCGGGAAACATTTGACCGTGGAGACATTGCGACAGGCCAAACTTGAGCCAAAATACAAAGTCAAACTTGATGGAGTAGAGTGGTACGCATCCCAGCCGTACGAAATGGATAGTGGTCGACTGGCTATTGTAGCGTACGTGCACTTCAAAGACAAAATCATCGCGCGCACCTACTATCGTAGTAACTCCCAGGGAGTATGGCGTTACTTACCTGGCTACACGGGAGTAGGGCCAAATATTGATTGGTTTGATAAGGGGTACGGGGAAGAATCAGTGACGGTGCCTATTGCCTCGCAAATGGCTCTTGCAAAACTCGTGGCACAAGAGCAGCCGCTCAAACTTTTGCCCGCAATTGACCCAGACCTTATTTTTGCTGGTACTTCCAGGAAATTGGAAGACTATGCAGACAATAGGGGACGCAGAGGCATTACCTACTATCTTGAGAGTGAAGCAGAGGCACAGAAACTGAATGGTAATTTTTATATACCGGAGAACTCGGAGGGTCCAAAGAAAATGAAGCCAGAGGAGGTGCGATTCACTGACGCAAACGAAGCACCTGATTTTACCAAAGTACCACTTGCCACTTGGGAAGAAGCAACTGCCCAGTATGGAAATGTCTTTAAGGAGGTGCTTCCTTCGCGTGACGGCGAACGACTCTATATGTTCTGCAGAGACACCAAGGGTCGTCTATGGATCGGAGGTATTGAAAACGTCGCCAGTGAGATCCGCTCCACAGGGCTTAAGCGAGCATGGGTGAAGGGTGGTGATCTCACAACCCCTGCGTATGAATACAAAGTGCCGAGTGCGGACCAAACAGGTGGCTACGGCAATGATGCCGACCGCAGTGGCCCCTACGTGGACATGTACGCAAACTATTTGAGCAAGATCCCCGTCTTCCAAGAGTACAAAGCGGCCCTTGAGCGCCGTGGGGTACTCGTCGCCGCTCCCGCACCGCAACCAGTGCGGCCAGCTCCGCAACCACAGCCTGCACGCGCACGAACGCGTAATCCAAGACCTGTGCCAGGCAGAGCACCTCTCCCGCCCCGTGCCACACCACCACCCCGTCCCACCACCCCCGCCCGGGCGATAGCGGGAGCACTACGAGCCTAGTTGCCCAGGTAACCCTTACCTGTTTGTACAGGTAAGGGTTACCTGGGGGTTGAGCTGTTCGCCTGGTCACTGAGTTCTGATTGTGAATAACCAATTTGGCAATTCTGCTATACTCTAACGTATGAGAAAAACACGTGTCGCAATCAACGGCTTCGGACGCATCGGGCGGCTCTTCTACCGCCAGGTATTCCAAAACGATCAGCTAGAGATTGTAGCAGTGAACGACTTAGGCGACATCGACAATCTCGCCTACCTCCTCAAGTACGATTCCGTGTACGGAAATTTTGGTGAGCAGATTTCCGTCAACACAGACATCTCCACGATTACGGTCGGGGGCAACGAGACTCAAGTATTACAAATCAAAGATCCGGCGGAGCTACCCTGGGGTGACCTCGATGTCGATATTGTTATTGAAGCCACCGGCCTCTACGAGTCATTTGAGAAAGCAAAGATTCACCTTGATCGCGGTGCCAAGCACGTGGTCTTGACTGCCCCCGCCAAGGACGACGAGGGAGTGGCAGGCGGGAAAACGGTACTCATGGGCGTGAATGACGCCGCCTTGAGCACCTGCCCCATCTCCTCAACAGCCTCCTGCACCACCAACTCTGCCGCGCCCGTCATGGAAATCTTGTCGGAGAATCCAGGCATCGAGAAGGCAATGCTCTCAACCGTGCACGCCATGACCACCACCCAGAGTTTGGCCGACGGCCCCGTGAAAGGCGGCAAAGATTTCCGTCGCGGCCGCACCGCTTCTCAGAATATCGTACCTTCCACTACCGGCGCGGCCATTGCCGTCACCCGCGCTGTACCCGAGCTTGCAGGCAAGTTTGATGGCATTGCCTTCCGCGTCCCCGTAATTGCAGGATCCTTGTCCGACATTACCTTTGTTTCCAAGCGTACTACGAGCACCGAAGAGGTGAACGACATCCTCACAGCTGCAAGTAAAGAAGCGCGCTGGCAGGGGATACTCAAGGTCACCCGCGAGCAGCTTGTGTCCTCCGATATCCTCGGCGAGCCCTATGGAGCGGTGGTGGACCTCTCCTTCACCAAAGTGATTGGTGGCAACCTCGTCAAAGTCCTCTCCTGGTACGACAACGAGTGGGGGTATACGGCTATGTTAGTGCGGCATGTCTTGGCAGCAGCCAAGCATGTAAGTTGAAAGTGTAAAGTAAAAAGTATAAAGTAGTAGATTACACTGCACTTGTGTCATCCCGTTGAAGAACGGGATCCAGATTGTGTTACCTTTCTACTTTAACCTACCCAATCATGTTCAAAGAATTTATGTTAAAGAAGATGCTCGCCTCGCAGTTGAAAGGCGTGCCCCAGGAGATGCAAGACAAGATCATAAAGATGGTCTCCGAGAATCCTGCGCTCTTCCAGAAGATTGCCACCGAGGCGCAAGCTCTGCAAAAAGAAAAGAACCTCGACCAGCAAGCAGCCCTCATGCAAGTGGCAGCCAAGTACAAAGACCAACTCAAAGGCTTGTTTACCGCCTAGGCTGCCACGACCTACTACCAGTGATTGCCTTACATTTATACCCATAACGCGACTTGACTGTGCAAAGAGAAGCAGTATAGTAAAGGCATTCTCGCCCCAGCTGGCCGCAAGGCTCGCTGGGGTTGTGCGTTACTTGCTGCTACAATAGAGTTTTCATGAAAACATACCTAGTAATCGATGGAGAGAATTTTAAGGGGAAAATCAGGAGTGTTTTCAAGGATGCTCACAAAGAAAGACCGCTTTGGCATGGGTATGATTTTAAGGGTCTTCTTGAGAGAGTGCTCACCGGGATTGCCATAGATAAAAAAATCTTTTACTTTGCCCACATAAAAGAGCACAGTGATAGTAAAGAAAAATCAAGAAAGCTAATCGAGGAGCAGCGATTACTGAAAAAACATCTGGAAAATCAAGGCTTTGAGGTCATTTTGAGCGGTCGCGTTCGAGGGCAAAGGGAATCACTTCAGAGCGGAAAGACTATTCTTGTTTTTAAAGAGAAGGGTGTTGATGTGAAGATCGCTGTTGATATGGTAACTCTCGCCTGCGATAAAATAGTCGAGGAAATTATTCTTGGTAGTTCTGACTCTGATTTACAACCTGCAATCAAAGAGGTACGGAAAAGAGGAATCCGCTGTATCTACCTGGGCTTTGAAACGCAGCCAAACAAAGGACTTTCGTATACCACAAATAAAACAATTTTGATTCGTGATTCTGAGGTGTTTGAATTTGAAAAGATACAGAAAAGTTTACTATGATGAGAATGGTCTTAACACTTCAATAACAACTTCTTCATGTCAAATTCTCTTTCGATCGGAATTGTAGGGTTACCCAACGTCGGAAAGTCAACGCTGTTTAATGCGCTCACACGGAAGAGTGTGCCAGCGGAGAACTATCCTTTTTGTACTATCGACCCGTCTGTAGGAATCGTGGCCGTACCAGATGAACGGTTGGGTAAACTCACAGAGTTTTCGAAGTCGGCCAGATCTATCCCTGCTGCCATTGAATTCGTGGACATTGCCGGTCTTGTCAAAGGCGCCGCTCAGGGAGAGGGGCTGGGGAATAAATTCCTCTCAAACATTCGCGAGGTGGATGCCATCGCCGAGGTGGTGCGCACTTTTTACGATGACAAGATTATCCATGTGCATGGTGAGCCCAGGCCGCTGCACGATGTGCAAGTCATAAATCTGGAATTAATTCTCGCTGATCTTGAAACTATCACCAAGCGACTCGCGAATGCCTCTCGTGATGCCAAGCGTGGAGACAAGGCGGCAATTATCGAGGAAGGATTACTCAACAGACTTAAGACTGCACTCGAAGCTGAGCAGTTAGCCTCGACGGTGGCCGTTGAAGAGACAGAACAACCTGCACTAAAGACCCTACAACTCCTTACGGTAAAACCCATCCTCTACGTTCTCAATACCAAGAGCGGGGCCAAGCATGTCGACACCACAGAGCTACTCGCCTTCATCACTAAGTCTGGTGCCGGCTACGTCACCGTCGATGCCGGCCTCGAGCACGAGCTCTCCGAATTCTCGGGCGAAGAAAAAGCCGCCTTCCGCGCCGAGCTTACTCAGACTGTACGAAAACCGGAAGCCTTGCTTCCAGATGCATTTGGAAGCAAGGCTTCCGGGCCCGTTTTCGAACAGTCTGACGATGGTGTAAACGACCTCATCCGCGAGTCCTACAAGCTTCTCGGCCTCATTACTTACTTCACTACTGGCGAAGACGAGACTCGTGCTTGGACGATCAAAAAAGGTTGGACTGCCCCCGAAGCGGGGACTGCCATCCATACTGACTTCAAAGAAAAATTCATCCGCGCCGAGGTCATCCACTTCAGCGACCTCCTCCGCGTCGGCTCCTATCCCAAAGCTCGCGAGCAAGGCCTCGTCCGCACCGAAGGCAAGACCTACGTCGTCAAAGATGGCGACGTGATTGAGTTCCGTATTTAGCCTATCTGTGGTATAATGAATCCATGTACAACTGGTCCACGGATACAAACTCCTTCACCACACCTGAAGGAAAAGAACGATTCGTACTGGAGCAGCGGATCAACTTTGGCTTGCGCGGAAGCAAGCTCTCGGTGCCACAGCTCCTCAAATTCTGGAACCAACTTGAGATCGACCCTGCTCGCCGCGCGTTCCTCAGCCTACTACTCTATGGAACATCAAATCCTCATCAAATGGAGTTGCTAATTAAGATCTAAAAATGCCTGATTCAGATCAACCAAAAGAGGTCCCTGTAGAATATTGCCTAGATAATATAGAAAGGGAGATACAGGAAAGTATCCAAAGATTTCCTACTAACGCTCGAAATTATGAGGGCCTAGATTCACTAGGCCGCTTTATGATGTTTTCTAATAATTTTACTGGCACTATACGCACTGCTACAACTATGCTGAATGACGACGGTACGACAAAGGTTTACGATGCTAATCCTGATAATCAGAAGTGGAAAGAAGACTTAGTTAGGAAATTGCACTTGCAGGAGATTCACGAGATCATAAGAACACTTGGCTATAGCCTCGATGTTTTGAGAAACACTCGTCAGGGAGAAAAGAAAAGTGATGAGCTATGGGAGATGATTCGCAACATCTGGATAGAAATGAGGAAGAGGGGGTTTAGCTCAACTGAACTTAAGGGTTAAAAACACAAATCCTCTCTACGAGTAGAGAGGTGTGGAGTCAACGAGAAACTCATCATACACAGGACAGTCCTGTGTAGTTTAGAGAAAGCCGCACCGGGAGCGCCGGTGCGGCTTGAAGGGTGATCGCCCGCGAAGAGACGAGCCTAGTACCCCTTGGGAGGAGGAATGACGGCGTCACCGAGCCGAATCATACCCCCTTCGATGATTTCCGCGGCGAGGCCTCCGCGATCGAAGAATGCTTCCTGGAAGCTCCTCTCCTTGCCCGAGAGTTTGCTCGGGCGGGTGCACGGGTCGCAGTACTTCAGGCCGCGAAAGCGGGCGTGGCAAATCCGAAACTCTCGACCGATCAGCCACATGAGCTCGATGCCCGAGGTCACGATGTTACGTCGACTGTCGACGTAGTCGAACCCGCTTCCTTCGAAGAAGATCGCGTTCATGAAAGTCACTTGCCGCTTTCCTGGTGACCCCTTGTTGAAGCTACCCTCGCCCATCGCATACCGATCTCCCTTGAGTCCGGCTCCCGCAATCGCCTCCACTTCTGTCACCAGCTGCATCGGTTCGCCGGCAACAGGAGAAATGCAGATACCAACAACAGTTCCATTCATACTGAATCATCCTTTCGCTCGACAGCGTTCTGCGCCCATACTACCGATGATGTTGGCAGGAATCAAGGCAGGAGCGAGGACATTTTCGTCCCAAGAGGCTACGAACCGCGACCCGCCCGAATGTACTATTCGGTACGGGCAGGCAGAAAAGTATGGCGTACTCTTGGGACGAAGATGTCCGAGCGACCTCTAGCGAACTCCATGGCTCTGTGCTATGGTATTTTGATTAAACAGCTAATTACTAATAAGGATTCTGGAGCGAATTATTCTTGATTCCTGCTTCATGATTCTTGATTCTTATACACCATGAACCTACTCAACTTTGTGCTCGTGTGCGCGGGCATCGGCATCCTGTACGGCATCTACATGATCTACTGGATCATGCAGCAACCAGCAGGAAACGAGAAGATGAACAGCATTGCTAAGGCAATTCAAGAAGGCGCGGAAGCGTTTTTGCGCCGCCAGTACAAGACGCTCGTGCCCGTTGGCATCGTGCTCGCGCTCATCCTTTGGAAGCTCCTGGGCGGCCCGACCGCAGCGGGATTTATTGTCGGTGCGGTACTCTCCGCGCTCGCAGGCTACATCGGCATGATGGTCTCGGTGCGGGCAAACGTCCGCACCACCCAGGCGGCCACCGTCGGCATGAAGGAAGCATTCCTCCTCGCTACTCGCGGCGGGGGAGTGACGGGTATTTTCGTCGCCTCGCTCTCACTTCTCGCCGTGGCTGGCTTCTATGGGGTCACGCATGACCTTGCCGCACTCATCGGTCTCGCTTTTGGCGGCAGCTTGCTCTCGGTCTTCGCCCGCCTCGGTGGCGGCATCTTCACCAAAGCAGCAGACGTGGGTGCCGACCTGGTGGGCAAAGTCGAGAAGAATATTCCCGAAGACGATCCTCGCAACCCCGCCGTCATCGCCGACAACGTGGGAGACAACGTGGGCGACTGTGCTGGCATGGCGGCAGACCTTTTTGAAACGTATGTGGTTACCACTATCTCCGCCATGATTCTCGGCAGTCTTACTTTTGCCGGGACAGCAAATCTGGAAAACATCACACTACTTCCACTCATCATTGGTGCCATTTCACTCATCGCCACCATCATCGGTTCCTGGTTTATCCGCCTCACTGACCCGAAAGCAATTATGGGGGCACTCTACAAAGGTGCCATTGCCACGGGGGTGCTTGCCCTCGTAGCGTTCGTAGTTATGGTGAAGCAGTGGGGTGACCTACTCGCACCACTCACGCAAAACCAAATTCTTGGCACTGCTATTATTGGTTTCGTGGTTACCTTCCTCATTATTAAAATTACCGAGTACTACACCGGCACCAACTTCAAGCCTGTGCAACACGTAGCCAAAGCCTCGGAGACGGGACACGGCACCAACGTTATTGCTGGCCTGGCACTCTCCATGCGCGCCACGGCCTGGCCGGTGATCGTGATTGTGGCCGCTATCATCTTCTCCTATATGCTTGTGGGTCTCTACGGGATCGCCCTCGCCTCGGTGGCCATGCTCTCGCTCGCGGGCATGATCGTCACCATCGATGCCTATGGCCCCATCACCGACAACGCGGGTGGCATTGCCGAAATGGCTCAGCTGCCAAAGGAAGTTCGCGACATTACTGATCCTCTGGATGCCGTCGGCAACACGACAAAGGCGGTCACCAAAGGCTATGCTATAGCTTCAGCAGGGCTCGCCTCACTCGTGCTCTTCTCTGCCTACACACAAGAGATTGTAGCGAAAGCAGGCTCCATCAGTTTTGATTTATCAAACCCGCTCGTCCTCATCGGTCTCTTCATTGGTGGCTTGATCCCGTACCTCTTTGCCTCAATGGCCATGGAAGCGGTGGGCCAGACTGCAGGTGCGGTGGTAGAGGAAGTGCGCCGCCAGTTCCGCGACATCCCGGGCATTATGGACGGCACGGGCAAACCGGACTACGCTGCCTGTGTGGACATTGTCACTAAAGCTGCCTTGAACAAAATGATGATCCCGGCACTCTTGCCGGTCGTCATTCCTCTCCTCGTGGGTTGGATCTTTGGCCTGCAAGCACTCGGCGGACTTCTGATTGGCACTATCATTACCGGCCTCTTCATCGGCCTCTCGATGACCACCGGTGGGGCCGCGTGGGATAACGCCAAGAAGTACATCGAGCAAGGGAACTTCGGCGGCAAGGGCAGCTTTGCCCACCAAGCCGCTGTGACCGGTGACACTGTAGGTGACCCCTACAAAGACACGGCCGGCCCCGCCATCAACCCCATGATCAAGATTGCCAACATTGTGGCCTTGCTCTTGGTAGCAGTACTCCTTTAAACATCTCCTAAGCGTAGACATCTGATAACTTACAAAGGTGAGACCTTTGTAAGTTATCCACACAATTGTAGGTTGTAGAAAACTCAAGAAACAAACAAAAACCGCTCATGCGGTTTTTGTTTTACAAATACATCCAAAGATTGTATCGTAGATCAATAACCTAAATTAACTTTCTGTCATCGCGAGGCCTTTAGGCCGTGGCGAACCAGGCTCATTCTGGATTGCTTCGGACTACCTCGCAAAGACGCTCATTCGATGGAACCCTACGACCATAAAAAAATAGAGAAGAAGTGGCAGGACAAGTGGGAGGCGGATCAGGTATATAAAACCGAAGACACTTCGTCGAAGCCGAAGCACTATGTGCTCGACATGTTTCCGTACCCATCGGGAGAGGGTCTCCATGTTGGGCATCCCAAAGGCTACATCGCGACGGACATCTACTCCCGCATGAAGCGTATGCAGGGCTTCAATGTGCTCCACCCCATGGGCTGGGATGCTTTTGGCTTGCCTGCAGAAGAGTATGCACTCAAACACAAAGTGCACCCGCGGGAGGCGGTCGAAAAAAATATCGCGCGCTACAAAGAGCAGCTTTCCATTATTGGTTTCGATTACGACTGGAGTCGAGAAGTAAATACTACGGATCCAGCCTATTACAAGTGGACGCAGTGGATTTTCTTGAAGCTTCTCGAGAAGGGGCTCGCCTACGAATCGCACGAGCCCATCAACTGGTGCCCCTCCTGCCAAACAGGACTTGCCAACGAAGACCTAGAATCGGGTAAATGCGAACGCTGCAATAGTGAGATTGAGAAAAAGCCCATGCGCCAGTGGGTGCTCAAAATCACTGACTACGCGGACCGCATGCTCAAGGATCTGGACTTGGTCAACTGGCCAGAGTCCATCAAAATCTCGCAGCGCAACTGGATTGGACGAAGCGAGGGTATAAACTTCAAAGAAAAGGTAAGAGGGATGGATATTGCATTCGAAGCCTACGATTCCATTCCCCAAACTTTCATGGCGCAAACATTTGCCGTCATAGCGCCTGAGCATCCCATGGTTGCCGAATTGGTGCACAGCACTGAATACGAGCAAAAAATTCTCACTTTTGTTGCTGATTTCAAGAAGCGCAAAGCAGCCGATAAATTTAATGTCGAGAAAGAAGTAGAGGGAATATTTACCGGACGCTTTATTGCAGACCCTTTCGGCACGGGAGACCTGCCCATCTGGGTAGCAACTTTTGTCGTACTCGACTATGGTACGGGATTTGTGAATTGCAGCGCACACGACGAGCGTGACTTTGCTTTTGCAAAAAAATATAACATTCCATTGCGTATTGCGATGGTTCCCGAAGATGCAGCTCGTGCAGCAAATGTGCGTAACCTAGAAGAGTGCTACCATCACGATCCTGAAGGCATCTTGGAACTTCCGGCAGAATGTAAGGGCAGAAAGTGGAATGAGGTACGAGAAGATATCATCAAACACATTGAGGATAGAGGGTTTGGAAAACGTGCCGTACATTACAAGCTCCGCGATTGGGTCTTCTCCCGCCAGCGCTACTGGGGGGAGCCCATCCCGGTCGTGCACTGCTTGCTCTGCGGCGTGGTGCCCGTGAGTGAGGATGACCTGCCGCTTACCCTCCCTCCTGTGGAGCAGTACCAGCCCACAGGCACCGGGGAGTCACCCTTGGCAAACATAGATGAGTGGGTAAACACCGTATGCCCTAACTGTGGTGGCGCAGGGAAGCGGGAGACCAACACCATGCCCCAATGGGCAGGGTCGAGTTGGTACTACCTGCGTTACATCGATCCCAAGAATGACACCGAGCTCGCCGCAAAGGCAAAGACTGACTATTGGCTCCCAGTAGACATGTACGTGGGCGGGGCAGAGCACGCCACGCGCCATCTTATCTATGCGCGCTTCTGGCATAAGTTCCTCGTGGATCTTGGGGTCATCACCACCCCCGAGCCTTTTATGCAATTACACAACGTGGGTATGATCCTTGCCGAAGATGGACGCAAGATGAGTAAGCGCTGGGGCAATGTGATCAACCCCGATGAAATCGTCACCACCTATGGCGCCGATAGTTTGCGTCTCTACGAGATGTTTATGGGGCCCTTTGAAAATACGTGCGCATGGCAAACGAAAAGCATCCTAGGTGTACGGCGCTTTTTGGAACGAGTATGGAATCTACGGAACAAAGTAGGAGGAGGGCAGCCCACGGCAGACGAGGAGCGACTCACGCATCAGACGATCAAGAAAGTAGGTGAGGATATCGCGGCATTTAAGTTCAATACGGCTGTGAGTGCCATGATGATTTTCGTCAATGAAGCAGACAAATTTGAATCCATCGCACGTAGTACCTATCTGACATTGTTACAATTACTGGCTCCGTTTGCGCCCCACATAGCAGAAGAACTTTGGCACGAGTTGCAAGGGCTGAGAGAGAAGCAGTCTGTTCACACGAGCTCATGGCCATCCTACGATGCTACAAAACTGGCCTCCGGCAGCCACACCATTACCGTCCAGGTGAACGGCAAGGTCCGAGCCCAATTTGACACGTCCGAGAACTTGACGCAAAGTCAAGCAGAACAATGGGCCCAAACGTTGCCTAATATCGCCAAATGGCTAGAAGGAAAGGCGGTAGGGCGCACCATCTATATCCCAAACAAGCTTATAAACATCGTGACTCTTGACAGGCCTTGACGTATTCTGCAGATAATGCTAAAACTAATCCATGGCGAAAGACAAGATTACAGCCAAAATAAGCTTCAACCCGAAGAAAATCACCAAAGCACTCCTGGCAGTCTTAAACGACCGTGGCCGCGATATCATTAAGAAGCGCTACGGTTTAGGAGGGACGCCCGAGTGCATGACCTTGGAAGCTATTGGCCAAGAATACAACATCACGCGTGAGCGCGTACGGCAGATCGAGAACTTTTCTCTTGCGCAAATCCGCAAGTCGAAAACCTTCAAAGAGATCGGGCAAGTATTCAACGAAATGAAAGAGCTCGTACACAAGTACGGTGGTGTTGTGCACGAGCGCGAATTTTTTTCTAGTATTTCCAGTGACAAGAACACGCAGAACCACGTTCATTTTTTCCTTGTGTTAGGAGAGGACTTTACCAAGATCAAGGAAGACGACGAGTTCCACCACACCTGGGTGGTAAATCACGAAACCAGCGAAGCAATCCGCGGCGCGTTGCGCTCTGTCCACAAAGATCTCAAAGAGGATGATCTCGTCTCTGAAGCAGACATGATTGTGCGCTTTATTGAAAAATTGAAGGAGCACAAGGGCGACATCACCCACGACGAGACACTCGCAAAACAGTGGCTGAAAATTTCAAAGAAAATTGGGCCAAACCCACTCGGTGAATGGGGGATGAGCCACTCGCCGAACATCAAGGCGCGTGGTATTCGCGATTACGCCTATCTCATCCTGCGTAAGCACGGCTCACCCATGCATTTCCGTGAGGTAGCAAAGGAGATTGCCAAGACCTTTGGCAAGAGTGCCCATGTCGCCACCTGCCACAACGAACTCATCAAAGACAGTCGTTTCGTCCTCGTCGGCCGCGGTCTTTACGCCCTTCGTGAATGGGGCTATAGCAAGGGCACGGTAAAGGATATCGTGCGTGGTGTCCTCGAGAAGCATGGGCCCCTGACCCGCCAAGAAATTATCGCCAAGGTGCTCAAAGAGCGCTACGTCAAAGAGAACACGATCATCGTTAATTTACAAAACTCGAAGCTGTTCCAGAAAGACCCACAGCAACGATACAGTATCGCTTCCTAAATATCGTTCGCCCATGTCGTGGAAAAGGTACGGCATACTTTTCTGCCCGCCCGTACCGAACGGTACCTTCGGGCGGGCTGAAAAGTTGCCTCTGACTCACGGCCGTCGCCGTTCGTAGCCCATTTTCCACGACATGAGCTCACTTTTGCCACACTTCTCAGTTGTGGTATTTTTCTTCCACTTCTTGACTCTTCAAATGCAAGGTACAATGAGTAAATATGGATTTGGTCATCAACATTATATTCGGTGGTCTCTTCTCCTCCTTGGTCGCTGCCGTGCAGATGGCCCCTATTTCCGTACCGCTGATTCTTGTCTTCTTTGCACACATGTCCTGGCGTGAGTACCTCCAAACACACTGGCTGGCGAGCAAAAAATGGACCACAATTGAAATACGTTTACCGCGTGAAATCTTCAAGTCACCGGCGGCCATGGAGGTGGTGCTGAACGCCTTCAATCAGCCGTCAGCGGGGTCAAAGTACGACCAGCGGTTTAGAGGTCGCGTGCGTCTCTGGTCCTCTCTCGAGTTGGTGGCAATCGGCGGCAAAGTACGCTTTATGGCGCACCTGCCTACTGACTTTCGCAATGGCGTCGAAGCCCAATTCTATGCGCAGTATCCCGGCGTGGAAATTCGCGAGATAGAAGATTACACAGCCGGAGTAGATTTTCTTGCACCGAATTCAGACTGGGAAATTGCCGGCTGGCAGTTCAAGAAGGTGCTCAAAGATTTCTACCCCATCAAGACCTATTTTGACTTTGGCATCGGCCCGGACAAAAACATCAAGGAAGAGGTAAAGACAGACCCCATCACTGCCACCTTGGAAGCGATGGGCTCGCTCCCCCCCGACCACCAGATCTGGCTGCAAATCCTCATCATGTCTGCGAAGACCGATGACAAGAAGATTCCCATCTGGAAAAAAGAAGCCGACGAGTACATTGCAAAGGTGTACGAGCCGGTGGAGAAGTTTAAACTCGTAGCTCCCACCGACCGTGAATCCACCGAAGCGATCACGCGTGCCGTGTCGAAGCCGGCTTTTGATATCGGTATCCGGGGTATCTATGCTGCAAAGAAGGATGTCTTCAACAGGGGCTATGGAGGGATTGTGCCGGGGCTGTTAAAACAGTACGGGACCGTGCATTTGAATAGCTTTGTCCCCAAGGGGACCGACCCGGATGAACCGTACCAGGATCCTTTTGGCTCAAAGGAGAAGAAGAAAAAGCGCCGCATCTTTGACGCCTACCGTAAGCGTGCGTGGTTCTACCCGCCCCACGAGCACATTCCATTTACCATGAACGTGGAAGAGCTCGCTACCATCTGGCACCTCCCTGGCTCTGTGGCATCCACTCCCGCACTTGATCGCGTCGAGTCCAAGTCTTCCGATCCTCCATCCAACTTGCCGTTTGAATGACCTTGCCTTCTTCTGTGGGCGTCTTTGCGAGGATGAAACAACGACGAAGCAATCCAGACAGAATTCCTTTTTAGTGTCATCCCGTTGAAAAACGGGATCCAGGTTCAACTCGGGCCTGGATCCCGGCCTCCGCCGGGATGACGCAGTGAGGAATTTATGAGAGACTAGGTAGATATGTTTATTATTTGGATAAAAGAGCACATTGTCTTCCTGGTGGTCGCCATTGTAGCCTTGGGCTGTGGCAGTCTACTGGCACTCGCGCGTTTGAATGCACCACCTGCAAACTTTCCGATAGCATCCGTCTTTCATATCGATCAAGGAGAGCCAGTAGCAACCATACTGACACGCTTGCAAGCACAAAGCCTTGTTCGTTCGCCACGCTTCTTGCAAGTTTCTCTACGTGTACTCAATACTGACCACTCTATTACTCCTGGTGATTATTATTTTCCACACCCTATCGGCGCCCTCGCACTCGCGGGGAGAATCACGCGGGGGGATTTTGGCATCGCCCAAGCAAAGGTAACCATCCCGGAAGGAAGTACTGTGCGCGAAATTGCAACTATTCTCAAGGCGGGTATTCCCGAACTTGATATACAGGGCTTTCTCACCTTCGCACAACCCCACGAAGGCTATCTTTTCCCTGACACCTACTTCTTCTCATCGCTGGAGAAGCCCGCAGCCATCGTCGAACGTATGAGAAACACCTTCGAACAAGTGTTCGCACCCTATGCGATTGCCGCAACGACGACAAAAAAGACAAAAGAGGAAATAGTGGTCATGGCCTCACTCATCGAAAAGGAAACAAAGTTTGACGCTGATAGGCCTCGCGTTGCAGGCATACTATGGAAACGTATTGAGCTCGGTATGCCCCTCCAGGTGGATGCGCCATTTTTTTACCTGCTGCGCAAGACATCAACTCAGTTAACCAAGGATGATTTGGCTCTTGAGTCGAGATACAATACCTACCGGTACAAAGGTTTACCCGTGGGACCGATAGGGAATCCGGGTGTCAAATCCATTAAGGCCGCTTTGTTTCCCGAAGCATCTCCCTACCTCTACTACTTGTCTGACAAAAATGGCGTATTGCATTATGCCACCGATCTTGACGGACATAAGCAAAATAGAGCACTCTATTTACATTAGATTGTAGTGAGTAGGTGGTAGGTTGTAGAAAATACAAATTCGAAATACTTTAGAACTGTGCGTGGACTGGGACTCTCTTTCTTTATGACTGGAATACTACCACCTACCACCTATCCCGCCTTCGGACGGTCACCGCTTTCTGCGGGATCCCGTCCGAAGGCGAGAGACCCCGCCAGAGGCGGTGACAACCTACAACCTGGATCGAAGATCTTCGTCGGTATGAGTGGGGGAGTGGATTCTTCGGTGTCTGCAGCTCTTTTGCAAGAGCAAGGACATAACGTCACCGGCGTCTTTATGAAGGTCTGGTCGCCCGACTGGCTGCCGTGCCCGTGGCCGGAAGAACGGCGGGACGCTATGCGTGTGGCAGCACACCTAGAAATCCCTTTTTACACCTTCGACTTTACCGAGGAGTATAAGCAGCACGTAGTCGACTACATGATCGAGGAGTATCGCCGAGGGCGGGTACCCAACCCAGATGTGATGTGCAACAAGGTTGTAAAGTTCGATGCATTTCTGAAGAAGTCTCTCGAGATGGGCGCGGACGCGATAGCGACAGGACACTATAGCCGAGTACGACAAAGCACAATACCCAAAGCACCCGCCCGAACGACTACTGACGTTCAGTCGGGCAGGCAAAAACCAAAAGATGTAGATGCCCAGAATCCTGTCATCCCCGCGGAAGCGGGGATCCAGGTTCCGAGTTCCTACAACCTACAAGCTACAAGCTACCAGCTACTTTGCGGCATCGACACCAATAAGGACCAGAGCTATTTTTTGTGGACACTAAATCAACAGCAACTCTCGCACACCCTCTTCCCCATCGGCCACCTCACCAAACCCCAAGTGCGCGACGAGGCCCGAAGGTTCAACCTTCCAGTCGCTGAAAAGAAGGATAGTCAGGGCGTTTGTTTCCTCGGGGAAATCGATATGAAGGAGTTTCTTAAGCACTACATCAAAGAAGTACCTGGAGAAGTGGTAAACGAAAGTGGGAACGTGATCGGCCGCCACGACGGTGTGACCTTCTACACCATCGGTGAACGCCGTGGCTTCACCATTACGAAGAAGACTCCAACCGACGCACCGTATTACATTATCGGCAAAAACATCGAAGCAAATCAACTTGTAGTATCACACCGTAGTCAAGAGTCAGGAGGCAATAGTCAGGAGGCAAGAGCAATGCCATCAGAGAATTCTGTCATTCCGGCGCAGGCCGGAATCCAGGCCCTGGATTCAACCTGGATCCCCGCCTCCGCGGGGATGACACAATACAACACAAGATCAATCATTCTAGAAAATGTGAATTGGACGCGAGGCTATTCTCCAGACCCCACCAAAGTCTACCAAGCCCGTACCCGCTACCGTCAACCCCTCCAACCCTGTCACCTAGAAGCCTTGCTTACTAGAAGCAAGGCTTCTAGTAACTTAGACACGCCGTGTCTAAGTGGACTAAATGTAGTTTTTGACCGGCCGCAGGAGTCTGTGGCGTCCGGCCAGTCCCTCGTGCTCTACGATGGTGAAGAATGCCTGGGCGGAGGCATTATCGTATAGGACAACATTATCCGCTAACGAGCAAAACACAGTATAACAGCTATAGCTGTTATACTGTGTTTTGTGGCTAGTACTTTTTTTTAAAAACACGAAAGGCCGCGGTAGTCGGCCTTGCTGGTACGCTTTGTACCGCGGCCTTTCGCGCGACCTTAAACCTACTTTCACTGCCCGTCAGGCCTGGAACTCGAAGACTGGCACCCCAACACCCACGCCGGTGAGTGTGAGGCCGATGATGGGGTGGCCATGCCAGACAATCAAGAGCCCAACAATGGTCAGTGCTCCCATCAACCATTGAAACAAACAGCAACACCCGCTTCGCATGTGGGTCTCCTTACCTTCTTTTCCGTCGTTTTTGATCAAGAGTCCGAAGTCTATTTTCTACCTCAAGCCAGACTTCGATGTACGTCCTCTTACTTACCCCTAGGATACTGCCTTTCAGATTGAGATCGCTTTGTGCCTCCAGCAAAGTACGCCTATCCATCGTTGCGGGTGTACCACTTATCAGGCAATGGATCTTTGCGAGTTGCTTGGTCTTCCTCATCCACTCACCTCCATTAGCGGAGCCTGCCGTAAACACAGGCGCCGAAACTATAGATGATATAGGCAGCTGTCATGATGACCATCCCCGCAAGCACGATAACAAATGATATTCCAAGGCCAATACCAATCCCGACGAACATCGGATCGAACACTGTACCACCACCTCCTCCGTATGCAATCAAACCATGCTTCATTTTTTAGGGCAAGTACGCTACAATTTCAAAACAGTGCATGGGTTCTAGGCTACTGCCTACTGCCTACTGCCTACTGCCTATGCAATCAAAAGAGATCCGCCAAAAATACGTAGACTTTTTTAAGGAGCGGGGCCATGCAGTTATTCCTAGTGCTCCTATCGTGCCCGAGAATGACCCGACGACTCTTTTTACGGGCTCTGGGATGCAGCCGATGGTGCCTTATCTGCTTGGAGCGGAACATCCGAAGGGCACGCGCATTGTAAACAGCCAGCGCGCTTTCCGTGCCGAAGACGCTGACGAAGTGGGGGACAATCGTCATACTACTTTCTTCGAAATGCTTGGCAACTGGTCTCTTGGTGACTATTTCAAAAAAGAGCAGATCGAGTGGATCTGGGAGTTTCTTGTTGATGTCCTAGGTCTTGATCCCCAGAAGCTCTACATCTCTGTCTTTATTGGTGACGAAAGCATAGGAGTTTCTCGTGACGACGAAGCTATCGTGCTCTGGCAAAAAGTTTATAAAGAAAAGGGGATCGACGCCAAAACGATAGACATCGGCAGTGAGCAAGCAGGCTACGAAAGAGGTATGCAAGGTGGCCGCATCTTTTCCTATGATGTAAAGAAAAACTGGTGGAGCCGCGCGGGCATACCGGCGAACATGCCCGTGGGCGAGCCAGGCGGGCCAGACTCCGAAGTGTTTTACGACTTTGGAACACCACACGATCCTAAGTGGGGGCGCGAGTGCCATGTCAACTGTGACTGTGGCCGCTTTATGGAGATCTGCAACAATGTCTTCATGCAGTATAAGAAGGTTTCACCTTCTACTTTTGAGCCGCTTCCAAAACCAAATGTGGATTTTGGTGGAGGACTCGAGCGCATTCTTGCTGCTTCAAACGACTCGCCGGATATTTTCAAAACAGATCTTTTTGCAGGAACTATCGCAGAGCTACAAAAGATTTCCGGAAAACCATATGCAGGTGAGTGGCAAAAGTCGATGCGTATCATAGCGGACCACTTGCGCGGCGCCACCCACATGATTATCGACGGCATTATGCCCGGAAACACAGCCCAATCTTATGTGCTTCGGCGTATTCTCCGTCGTGCCGTGCGCTACGCTGATGTCCTCGGTCTTCCCGAAGGGACATTACATACACTTGTGGAACCAGCGATAGCTCCTTTTGCAGGAGTGTATGAGAGATTGGAGCAGCAGAAAGAAAAAATCACGCAAACTATCCGTGAAGAAGAAGAGCGATTCCGAGCTACCATTGCACGAGGTATGAAGCATTTTGCTGAGCTTGCAGGAGACACCATTTCTGGCCACGATGCATTCATTCTTTTCACTACTTACGGTTTTCCCGTGGAAGTCACTCAAGAGTTAGCGAAGGAAAAAGGAATGGGCGTGGATATGGAAGCATATGAAACAGCCATGAGGGAGCATCAGGCCCTCTCACGCGCAGGGGCAGATCAAAAATTTAAGGGAGGTCTGGCCGACCATTCTGAGCAAACAGTGCGCTACCACACCACGCACCATATTCTTTTGAAGGCACTGCAGATGGTGCTCGGCCCCGAGGTGCACCAACGCGGTTCCAACATCACTGCTGAGCGCTTGCGTATCGACTTTACAAGCCCGCGCAAAATGACGGACGAGGAGAAAAAGCGTGTTGAGGAGATTGTGAATGAACAGATCAAAGCACATCTGCCTGTCTCACGCACCGTCATGAAGAAAGAAGAGGCGGAGAGTTATGGTGCGGAACATGAATTCAACGCAGAGTACCCAGATATGGTTACGGTCTACTCTGTTGGCCCCAAAGATGCCACACCAGACAGTCCAAAAATTAAGGACGCTTTTTCTATTGAATTCTGCGGGGGACCACATGTGACCAATACCGAGGAAATTGCACGAGGAGGGATATTCAAAATCGTGAAGGAAGAAGCAGTAGCTGCCGGTATCCGTCGCATCAAAGCTGTCCTGCAGTAATTTTTATAGGACCTACGCAAAAGGGCGTCTTTGCGAGCGACCAAGAACATAAGGAGTGTACCCACGACTATATGTTCTGAAGTACTCTAGGTGGTGGTACTCCGAAGCAATCCAGAATTAGTGACGTCTAAGAGTAAGCCTGGATTGCTTCGCGCAGAGCGCTCGCAAAGACGAAAAGTGTCGTTTGCGTAGGTCCTATTTTAAACACTCCGTCTTTGCCACCGCCTTTGGCGGGGTCTCCCGCCTCCGGACGGGATCCCGCAGAAAGCGGTGACCGTCCGGAGGCGGGACGAGACCCGAAGCAATCCAAGCCTAGATTGCTTCCCGCAGTACGCGCTCGCAAAGACAACAAGATTCTCCACACTAGGCGTACACGGCGACCGTGCTAAAATGAGAGCATGGGTCTTTTCTCGCGTTCCCAAAAAATAGAGACGGTACTCCTCGTGGACATCAGTGACGCGCGCGTCATGTGTGCCACTCTTCGCCTCGACAAAGAGAAACCTGCGGTGCTCGCTACCGCGCAAAAACCAATCATGCAGCAATCAGTCTTCTCCGGTGAGCGTTACCTCCACGAAATGCAGCGTGCGCTCACGGGTAGCCTAGCGGCACTCGCACCGAATCACGGGGCACCTCCCAATCGAGTCATTGTCACCCTCTCCTCGCTCTTGTGCTTGTCGCAGGTACGTTCTGTGTCTATTCCGCATGCGCATAGGCAAACACTGGATCATGCATTTTTCGAACATTATACGGAGGAGGAGGCGTCACGTTTTACACAAGCACATCCTCACGGCGTACTCCTAGACCGAAAGATCATGCGCGTCGATATGAACGGCTATTCTACCACGCACTTCGCAGGGAAAAAGGCGGACACAGTGCGGCTCGATCTCTATGTTAGTCTCGTCGACAAGAACGTGCACGCAGCAGTCCGCGAGGTTATTGCCGCAGCAACGCATCAGACAAACATAGAGCTGCATTCGTATTCTTTTGCGACATGGCGTGCTCTCGACTACTGGTTGGGACTGAAAGAGTACCTCCTCATCGACATGGGAGCAGAGATCACGACACTCACCGCAGTGATTGCGGAGAAACTCCACGCAAGCGTCTCCCTTCCTTTTGGGAAAAATGAGTTCCTCCGCGGCCTCGTAAAGGATCTCGGGACCACGCCTACGGTTGCTGCATCACTGGTGCGTACCTTTTTTGAAGGGAGACTGAGCGGAGCAGCCAAAGAACGCATGCAGCCCACCCTGTCCCGTTTGGCGCAGCGGTGGGCTACACTCTCCGCACACGGTGTGCAGAAGCTGAGTCTGGAGCGCACTCCCAAGGCCCTCCTCATCTTGGCCGACAGCGACCTCGGCACCTTTCTAGAGCACGAACTCGTCACGGGCACACCCACCCGAGTCATGCCGCTCCGGAGTTCACTCCTTGCTTCCTATTGCACCCATGAGGGGAGGACGACCCAGGAAAATTTCTTCCTGCTATCTGTTTTATTTTCTGCTACACTGAAGAAACACCATCTCGTATGATAAAAAAAATAGTACAGGACATCGTCATTCCGAAGCGTAAAGTGGAGCTCATAGAAGCACTCCATCATAAAAAACCAGTGCAGGAGAGTATGCGTGATGCGACACGGTCGAGTAGGAGCAGGCACTGGTGGTTCTGGGGTCTCGGTCTCTGTCTTCTGCTCGGCCTTGCCTGGTACGGAATTCCTTTCTTTTCCTATGCGACGGTAAAAATTGTAGCACACGGCGAAAACGTCACCGTAGACGACGCACTGATTCTTGCAAAACAGGTCCGCGCGGGAGCCCTCCCGTTGAAAACAATAAAGCTCTCGCTCGAAGACACCATAAAAGTACCGGCTACCACCAAGCAGCAAGTTGCCCAAAAAGCATCAGGAGAGATCGTTATTTACAACGCCTTTGATACCAAGCCACAAGAATTAGTAACGCGAACTCGCTTTGAGACGGGAGACGGAAAAGTGTACCGACTGACACAAGACGTGGTTGTTCCCGGCTTTACGCTTGAGAACAGTAAAAAAACACCAGGATCGCTTGTTGCCACCGTGCAGGCGAGTCTTCCTGGCAAAGACTACAATCTCGGGCTGCAAGATTTTACACTTCCTGCATTCAAAGGCACTCCTCGGTATAGCGCCATTTATGCGCGATCAAAAACACCGCTCACTGGTGGTAGTATCGGCGAGCAACTCGTCGCCTCTGCAGAAGACACCGCACGCGCACAAGCAACACTTGAGGAGACACTCCGAAAGCAGCTTACTCTTAACGCCACACAGCAAATACCACAAGGCTATCTGCTCTACCCAGAGGCCATCTTTATTAACTTTACTGATACCTCAAAAAACAGTCCCGCGCAAAGCGCTAACGTCGAGCTCAGCCAGAAGGGAACACTCCAGGGAATACTACTGAAAAAGGCAGAACTCCTTGCTTTTATTGCTCGGAAAAAGATTACGAACTACAGAGACGAGCCCATCAGTACCCTGGGACTTGAGCAACTCACGCTAAGCATTCAAAACAAGGCAGCCCTCCACCTAGAGACTGCAGACGAGGTACACCTGCGTATGAAAGGTACTCTTGCAATTTCCTACACCGTTGACATCGAGGCCTTTCGTCGAGCCCTCGCAGGACTACCGAAAAAAGAGTACGTCCATGTGTTGGGCAAGTACCCCGCCATAGACAGTGCCGAAATTCAATTTACGCCAAGCTGGGTACAATCATTTCCAGAGAAGCCTGAGCGGATAGAAGTGGAAACAGTAGCCTTCAAAGGATCGTGAGACTTTAAACAATAGATCTAAAAGAGAGTCAACAGTAGCGCCCGTCCAGTACCCGCTCGGGTTGACGCAGACCCGTATTCTCTGCTATCATTACGAAACCGTTGCCATGGCTGATGCACGCACTCCACATACACCAAAAACCGGGGAACTCTTGGGTGTTGTGGTAGAAACGTTGCCAAATACCATGTTTCGCGTAGAAATCGGAGAGAAGACTATTCTTACGTATCTTTCTGGGAAGATGCGCCTGCACAAGATCAAGGTTATGATCGGCGACCGGGTGTCCGTAGAGCTTGACCAGTACGGCGAACGAGGCAGAATCGTAAGAAGAATGTAGCTGAAAGATAACGAGCGCAGCGACTATATCTTTCGCTACCCGCCCAACTTTTTTGAAAGCTGGTGGGTGTCGGAGAAAAAATAGAGCGGATGAGCATACTGGAAAACAATGGACATCGAGAAGAAAAAGTTAGGCGGGTCATTGTTTTCTACCACTCGCTCTGCTCGTGAAGAAAACATATGAAAGTACGATCATCTTTAAAAAAGCTATGTGCGAAGTGCAAGATGGTGAAGCGCCAAGGTTTTTTGTACGTCATATGCGCAACACCCAAGCACAAGCAAAGACAAGGATAATTTAAAGTACAGATTGTAGGTTATAGATGGTAGGGGGTAGAGAATGCCCGAATCCTACAATCTACAATCTACAACCTACAACCTACACATGCGTATCTCCGGAATAACATTGCCAGACAATAAACGAATGGAGATAGCCCTTACCGCTTTGTATGGTATCGGTCGTCCTCGCGCACAAAAGATTTTGCATACCGTAGGTATTAACTTTGCAAAGAGAGCTCCGGAGCTCTCTGCCAACGAAGAAGCAAAGATACGTAAAGAGATCGAGATGTTCAAAATTGAAGGTGAGCTTCGCCGTGATGTCGGGGGGAATGTTAAGCGTTTGAAGGATATTCGTTCCTACCGCGGTGACCGGCATGCACGGGCGCTCCCATCTCGAGGCCAACGCACCAAAACGAATTCCCGTACGCGCCGCGGCAATGTGCGTAAGACCATGGGCTCCGGAAGAAAGAAATTGGATAAGAAGTAAACAAGCAGTTTGTAGTTGGTAATGGATAGTTTGTAGAGACACAGACAACTCGCATTCCAACTACTCACTACACACTATAAACTACAAACTGAAACGCAAATGGGTAAGAAACGCATAATTGAAAAGGGGGAGCAGGGAGGCGATAGTGGCCTTCGTTCGCGGGCTGCGGCAAAAGGTGGAAAGCTTCGTTTGAGTAGCGGCATATTGCATGTACAATCGAGCTTCAACAACACTAAACTCCTCGTCACCGACGGCGAGGGGAATGCCGTACTGGCCTCCTCGAGTGGTGCCTTAGGATTTAAAGGAGCAAAAAAGGGGACACCCTTCGCAGCCGCCAAGGTTGGTGAGTTGCTCGCCGAGAAGGCGGAGCAAATGGGTATCAAGGAGGTCGGGGTCATTGTACGAGGGATTGGTTCCGGTCGCGAGTCAGCTATTCGTGCCTTCACCTCGCGCGGGATCCTTATTTCCTCCATTCTTGATACAACCCCCATTCCCCACAATGGTCCTAAACCGAAGAAGCCGAGAAGAGTCTAACGACAGTTTGTAGTGAGTAGTGAATAGTGAGTAGAAAATTCTGAATTCACTACAAACTACTCACTATAAACTACAAACTAAATAACGATGATCCGCAAACCACAATACAAAACAGCCCGTCGCCTTGGGGAGAAACTTTTCCCCAAGACACAAACGCCCAAATTTTCTATCCGTGCGGGCAGGAAGAGTACCGGTAAATCAAATAGTCGGCCACGAGCAAGAACTGAGTACGGTCAGCAATTTTTAGAAAAGCAAAAAGTAAAGGCGTCCTATGGCTTACTTGAAAAGCAGTTTGCTCGCTACGTGAAAGCGGCACGTGAGCATGGCCACCTGAGTCCGGTACAGAGCCTCTATGCAACACTTGAATCTCGCCTTGATAATGTGGTGTACCGTATGGGGCTCACGGGCTCACGGGCAGCCGCCAGGCAGATGGTTGCGCATGGCCATGTGCTTGTAAACGGTAAGCGCACCAACGTTCCTTCGCGCAACATACTCAAAGGAGATACGATTAGTATTCGAGAAGGGAGTCGAAAGAGTGCTTTATTTCGAGAACTCGATCAGCGCTTAAAGAACTCTACCTCACCCGACTGGTTGCAGGTGGACACAGCAACAGGCCAGGCGCGCGTGCACGCGTACCCCACCAATCTGAAGAACGAGGCAAGTCTCAATTTCAATGCGGTTATTGAACTTTATAGTAGATCTTAATTATAATAACATGACCGATCAAACAATTATTCTACCATCGAAGCCAAAGGTTATTTCGGAAGATGCTCTGAAGGGGGTGTACGAAATCGATGGTTTGTACCCGGGGTACGGCCACACGCTCGGCAACTCGCTCCGTCGCATCATCTTGTCATCGCTCCCGGGCGCTGCGATCACCTCGGTCAGTATCGCAGGGGTCCAACATGAATTTTCTACACTCGAGGGAGTGAAGGAGGATGTGATTGCTATTTTGCTCGGGTTGAAAAAAATTCGCTTCAAGATGCACACCAGTGAGGCGCAGAAGGTTTTTGTGGAGGTCAAAGGGGTAAAGGAGGTGACTGCTGCCGACATCAAGGTGCCTGGCCAAGTGGAAGTGTGCAACCCTGAGCAACATATCGCTACTATCACCGACAAGAACGTCACCCTCTCTATCGAAATGACGGTCGAGCATGGTCTCGGCTACGTACCGAAAGAAGCACTGCAGCGAGAAAAAGTGGAGATCGGTACCATCGTGGTTGACGCTATTTTTACTCCGATTCGCCGAGTGAACTATGAAGTAGAAAACATGCGCGTTGGCAATCGCACCGATTATAACCGTTTGCGTATCTTTATTGAGACGGATGGTATTTTGACGCCCCGAGAGGCGCTCGAGAAGTCAATCGAGATCATGGTGAATCAGCTTCGTGCCATCATTGGCTTCCAGCAAGAAGAGTTGTCGCCCGAAGTACCTCAGGGCAAGCAGGAATTTTCTGGTGAAGAGCATGTAGCACAGAGCGAGTCACCGGAGGAGCAGGAAGATATTTTGAAGACGCGCATTGAGGATGTGAACCTTTCCGCGCGAACCATGAACGCACTCTCGCAAGTGAGTATTCGCACTATCGGCGGGCTTGCGCGCAAAAAAGAAGAGGACTTGTTGAACATCCCAGGACTCGGCGAAAAAGGGATCTCAGAAATTAAACGAGCCTTGTCCAACTACGGCATTCTGCTCAAGTAGAAAGTTCATAAAGTTATCAAGTTTATCAAGTAATTTCCCAGTATCTTGCATTCACTTTATAACCTGATAGACTTTACAAACTTGACAAACTAGTATCATGCGACACCATAACGTTAATCGAAAATTTGGCCGAGAAACCGATCAGCGTCGGGCGCTTTTACGATCGCTTACGGAGGGGCTGCTCACCCATGGACGTATTACGACAACAGAGGCAAAAGCAAAGGAACTCCGTCCATATATTGAGAAGCTGATCACCACCGGTAGAAAAGGCACCTTAGCAAGTACTCGCTTCCTCATTGCACAATTAGGGACCGTTGCTCGTGCCATGAAGCTCACCCGCGATGTAGCACCAAAGTACACAGAGCGAAAGGGTGGCTACACACGCATCATCAAGCTACCGAAGCGCACCATTGATGGTAGCCCCATGGCGCTTATTGAATTTGTATAAGTATGAAATACACTATTGATGCAACGGAAAAGAGCTTAGGTAGAATCGCGAGTGAAGCGGCGATGCTGCTTATGGGCAAACAGACGCCAACCTACGCACGCAACAAAATTGGGGATGCAAAAGTACACATTGTGCATGCGAGCAGTATGAAGATTACTGGTTTGAAACGCACCCAGAAAACCTATACCCGATACACCGGGTACCCCGGTGGCCAGCGTTCGCTCTCTTTAGAGCAGCTCCTTGCAAAGAAAGGCTACGCTGAGGCACTGCGCAAAGCTATCCGCGGCATGCTTCCTGCAAACAAGCTGCGTGCACAGATGTTAAAAAATATTCACATAGTCGACTAGTCATGCCAGAACCAACCAAGACAAAGCGTGCACTTGCCACCCATACGTATTTTGAGGCCGTGGGTCGGAGAAAAACAGCGATTGCTCGCGTGCGTTTGTATGCTGCCAAGAACACCAGCTACACGTGCAACACGAAAAGCCTGGAATCATATTTTCCCACAGAGGAATTGCGTACCGTGGTACAGTCACCGTTGCAGCACATGACCAGAGAGCAAAAGTACGAAGTCTCTATCGTGCTTCGCGGCGGCGGCATCCATTCCCAAGCAGAGGCGGCCCGCCATGGTATCTCCCGTGCGCTCATCACTGCTGATCCCGAGTTGCGCAAGCCGTTGAAGCAACTCCACTTTCTCACCCGTGATGAGCGCGCGAAGGAACGCCGCAAGTTCGGTTTAAAGAAAGCCCGTAAGGCTCCCCAGTGGTCCAAACGCTAGTGCGGGACACAGACTCAATACAGGCAAACAGAACTCCAGACGAATTTTATTCTCTGGAGTTCTGTCGTCTGAGGTCTGGACTCTTTTTCTAAAGGCGAGTATAATTAAATGTTTCGATTATCAGTACTAGCATAAATTGTTTTCGCCCTATGAAAAAAGAAGACGAAGACATGAGCGCCTCTGCAGCATCCGACGATGTGGTCTTTGAAGACGAGGCAGAGGAGAACAATCCGCAAGCGGTCATTAAAAAATTACGCGAACAGCTCAAGGCATGCCAGCAAGAGAAGCAAGACTACCTGGAGGGATGGCAACGCGCAAAGGCAGACTTCATCAATGCGCGTAAAGATGAAGAGCGGGAGCGGGGCGAGCTACGCACGTACGCCAAAGCTACTCTTCTCCACGAGCTCTTTCCCATCGTCGACAACTTTGAACGAGCGATGGCAGACAAAGAAGTATGGGAGGGAGTTCCTACAAATTGGCGCGTCGGAGTCGAGTACCTCTATACCCAGCTCGCGAAGGTACTCACCGATCATGGCGTGGAAGCTCTCGGTAGGGTAGGAGAAAAGTTCGACCCGAGCATCCACCAATCAGCAGAAGCGATTCCTACTGATGATCACGCCAAAGACGACACCCTCGCGTCTATCTATGAAAAAGGCTACCGCTACCACGGACGCCTCCTCCGGCCAGCGCGCGTGAGGATCTGGCACTACACAACAGAAACTATTACATAACATAACCTACGAACGTATATGGCAAAAATCTTAGGAATCGACTTGGGAACAACCTATTCAGCGATGGCCATCGTTGAGGGTGGCGAGCCGCGCATTATTGAAAACATCGAGGGCGTGCGCACAACCCCTTCGATCGTTGCCATGTCGAAAAGTGGCGAGCGCCTCGCAGGTCTCCTCGCAAAACGGCAGGCGATTACGAATCCAAAAAACACCATTTATGGCATCAAGCGCGTCATGGGACACCGGTTCGATGATCCCGAAGTACAACGCGACAAGAAGAACGCACCCTTTCTCCTTGAAAAAGCGGATAATGGTGAGGTGAAGGTGCTCATGGGCGACAAGCACTATCGTCCCGAAGAAATTTCCGCAATGGTGCTGCAGAAGCTCAAGAATGATGCCGAGCAAAAGCTTGGGGAAACGATCACTGAAGCGGTGATCACCGTGCCTGCGTATTTCAACGACTCCCAACGCCAGGCCACCAAGGACGCAGGCGAGATCGCCGGCTTTACGGTAAAGCGTATCATCAACGAGCCCACTGCGGCCGCACTTGCCTACGGTTTTAACAAAAAGAAAAACGAAAAAATTGTTGTGTACGACTTTGGTGGTGGTACCTTTGACGTTTCTATTCTCGACATCGGCGACGATGTTATTGAAGTAAAGTCGACCGACGGCGACAGCCATATGGGTGGAGAGGATATCGATCAGAAGATCATCCACTGGATTGCCGACCAATTCAAAAGAGAGTCAGGTATCGACATTACCACCGACGCACTCGCGCTGCAGCGCTTGAAGGAAGCAGCCGAGAAGACCAAGCACGAACTCTCGACCACCCTCGAGTCAGAGATCAATATTCCCTTCATCAGTTCGGATGCCAATGGGCCCAAACACTTGCTCATGAAGATGAATCGGGCAACACTCGAAGAGCTCGCGCACGAATTCATCGACCGCTCAATTCAGATCACCAAGCGTGCGCTCGAAGCTTCTAAATTAGGAACAGGGGAGATCGACGAGATCATCATGGTCGGCGGCCAGACCCGTATGCCGGCAATTGTCGAAGCGGTCAAGAAGCTGTTTGGCAAGGATCCCAACCGCACCATCAATCCCGATGAAGTGGTCGCCATTGGCGCGGCCATTCAGGCGGGAATCCTCCAGGGCGATGTGAAGGACGTCCTCTTGCTCGACGTCTTGCCATTGTCGCTCGGTATTGAAACGCTTGGGAGTGTGGCCACCAAGATTATTGAACGCAACACCACCATCCCGGTCTCTCGTTCCCAGGTGTTCTCCACCGCTGCAGACAACCAAACATCGGTGGAAATCCACGTGGTGCAAGGGGAACGGCCGATGGCAGGAGACAACAAAACGTTGGGGCGCTTTACCCTGGAAGGTATCCCGCCGTCACCACGCGGCATGCCGCAAGTTGAAGTTACCTTTGATGTGAACGTGAACGGCATTTTGCAGGTCGGCGCAAAAGACAAAGCAACCGGCAAGCAGCAATCGATCAAGATCGAGGCCAGGGGTGGTTTGTCAGAATCCGATATCGATCGCATGAAGAAAGAAGCGGATCTCCACGCAGAAGAAGACAAGAAACGGAAAGATGAAGCTGAGATGCGTAACGTGGCCGACCATACTATCCATACGGCCGAGAAAGCCCTCCGTGACGCCGAAGGTAAGGTAAGCGACGCCACAAAAACTGCGGTACAGGAAAAGATTACTGCACTCAAGGCAGCAAAAGAAGGGACGGACTTTGCGATCATTAAGCAGGGAACGGAAGAGCTTGCTCAAACCATGCAGAAGATAGGCGAGGAGATGATGAAGAATGTGAAGGACGAGGGCACACCATCCCCACAGGGTACTCCAGGTGGTGACGCCGGAAATCAGGGCCCTATCCGAGATGCAGATTTTGAGGAAGGTTCTAAGTAGAAAGCAGGAAGCAGCTTGTAGCTTGTAGCTTGTAGAAAAGAATGTACACTAAACTACGAGTACGGCCGCGTTCCTACAAGCTACCAGCTAACTCCTACAAGCTATTCATGAAGAACTACTACGACACACTGGGTATAGAAAAAAGCGCAACGAAAGACGACATCAAAAAGGCGTTTCGCAAGCTTGCACAGAAATATCACCCCGACAAGTCCGGTGGCGATGACAAGAAGTTCAAAGAGATCAATGAGGCGTACCAGATTCTCTCTGACGATGGCAAGCGCAAGGAGTACGACACCTATGGACAAGTGTTTTCGCACAGCGGTGGCGGGCAAGGTTTCTCTGCCGGAGGCGGACCAGCCTCTGGCTGGGACATGAGCGGCTTCGGGAACGGCATGGACTTTGAGTCAGCCGACCTGGGGGACATATTTTCTGAATTCTTCGGTGGGCGACGCGGCCAGCAGAAAGTGCGCGGCAGGGACATCTCGATCGATATTCAGGTCTCGTTTGCAGATGCCATCTTCGGCACAACGCGGAATGTACTGCTCACCAAATTAAGCACCTGTACCACCTGTGCCGGCAAAGGCGCCAAACCAGGAAGTAAGTTAAAAAAATGCACCACCTGTGGTGGCAAGGGCCGCATGCGTGAGACACGACGCTCCTTCCTCGGGTCCTTTACGACAGAGCAGGAATGTGGCACCTGTATTGGGACTGGAGAAGTGCCAGAATATATGTGTGCTACCTGTGAAGGGCAAGGGGTAGTGAAGCGCACCGAGGAGATCAAGATCACCATTCCAGCAGGGATGGAAAATGGTGAAATGATCCGTCTGACCAGCATGGGAGAGGCTGCACCCCAGGGTGTGTCCGGTGATCTCTATGTCAAAATGCACGTGGAGCAGCATGCCACCTTTAAGCGCGAAGCATCCAACCTTCTCATGGATCTCGAGGTAAAGCTTACCGACGCACTCGTCGGTGGCGTCTACGCCATCCGCACCCTTGATGGGGAGATTAAGGTAACGATTCCTCCCGGCGTTTCCTACGGTGAGCTTCTGCGCGTCAAAGGCCACGGCGTGCCAGTCCAAGACAAACGTGGTGACCTCCTCATTCGCGTCGTCATCAAGATCCCCACCAAATTGAGCAAGAAAGTCCAGTCGCTGATTGAAGAATTGAAAAAGGAGGGTCTGTAAGACAAAGCATACCCGTCACCTGGTGTCTGGGATCCGCCAGCCGGCGGACGACACCGGGTGACTTTGGAGTTTTGTCGCAGAAGATGACAAGACTCATAAATCGTGATATAGTATTTTCATCACGCATGCACGACTTTCTACCAGAATTTCTCCAGCGGTGTATCTGGGTGCCTATCCGCGCTTTATTTCGCCATTACATCCACTTTCAGGTGGAAGGACTCTCGCATCTACGTGCACTCGACGCCACAGGTGAAGGCGTGCTCTTTGTCTCGAATCACCTCTCCGAGGTCGACCCCGCCTATATCCCTGCCGCACTGCCGTTCTTTTCTCGTTACCTGCCCATGCATTACGTTTCGCTTACACGGGAGCACTACAGCCACCTTCGCGGCTGGGGCGTTTTTGCAGGCGGACTGCTCTTTAAAGCGTGGGGTGCGTACCCCGCCCTCCTCGGTGTAAAGAATTTTGACGTTGCCCTTGCGTACCACATTGGTTTTCTCAAGCACGGAAAAAGTTTATGCATCTTCCCCGAGGGTGGCATCTGTCGTGGGGGAACCACCGACCAGGCACGCCCCGGTGTTTCCCATCTTGCGTGGCGCACCAGTGCTGCTATTGTACCGGTACGTTTAGTGCAGAGTGGTCCCTTCTCCTGGCATGACTTTTTTCACAAAAAATTGCAGATTACCGTTGTTTTTGGAACTCCGTTGCGCTTCTCCGATCTTGCTATCGACTGCGTCGGCACACAAGAGAACTATTCGGTTCTGGAGCACAAACTGATCGCTGCGCATATCATGGACTACGTCCACACCCTCTCTCCGCATCATGCATAAGTTCTACACACTCTCGTCCTCGGCAATTGATGCCATGCGTGATGCCGTGCGCGCGGCGACCACCTCGGTGTATTGGGAGAGCTATATTTTTCAAAACGATATCATCCCGACGCATAATTTTATCGATCTCTTTCGGCAGAAGGCCGAGGAAGGGGTACGCGTCGTCATCATCCTCGACGGCTTTGGCAGTTACAGTGTGCGCACAGACGAAATCGACACCCTCAAAGCCGCAGGTGCAGAAGTACTTTTCTTTACGCACTGGTTTCGGCGCATTCATCGGAAAATCCTCGTCGTGGACGAGCAGATTGGCTTCTTTGGCGGCGTGAATGTGGGAAGTCAGTACGTACAATGGCTTGATTTACACTTGCGGGTGACCGGGAAGTTGGTACGTAGCCTGGTGCGTACCTTTGCCCACTCCTATGCCGTCTGCGGCGGCACTGACCCCATGCTCCTTGCAAAGCAAAAGTTAGCTGCCCCTGTTGCGCGCACGAAGATTTGGCTTCTCGAGCACTGGCCCGTGCTCGGCAAGCGTAAACTGCGGAAGCACTACGAAGAGCGGATCCGTGACGCCCACGAGCATATCACTATTGTCACTCCCTATTTCCTGCCACACTCCTGGCTCGTGCGTGCACTCAAAGAAGCCCAAAAGAGGGGAGTTGCTGTCGACGTCCTCCTCCCACAATACACGAGCCCGAAGGGAGCTGGCATCGCCAACTATTTAAATGCCCGCCGTCTCACGAGCGACCTCATGCACTTTTACTTTACCCCAGAGATGATTCACGCCAAGGCACTCTTGATCGACAACACTGAGGGAATGGTCGGCTCGCAAAATATCGACGCCCTGAGCTTTGATCACAATACGGAAATGAGTGCCGTCTTCAAGCAGAAGTCCATGATTCGCGACCTCACCCGCATCATTTCTGGCTGGAAGGCACAAGCGATCCCCTTTGACCGGCTGCCATGGAAGCAGCGCTGGTACCACCGTCCGCTCGTCACCCTCCTCGACTTCCTGCAACCAATCTTGTAAATGCAGACATTAGGCGCTAGGCTTAAGAGCATTAGGTTTGGAACCGCACCAGAGGTCGTACCTCCTCCTTGCATCTGGAGGTCCGACCTCTAAAATACATTGCACCTATCGTACCCGTATTCGGCATCGCGTGTCTAACGCATCTGAACTATGAAAATTACAAAAAAGAAAATCGTCGTCTTCTATCACGACGGCTGCTCCGACGGCTTTGGGGCTGCTTGGGCTGCTTGGAAAAAATTTGGCGCGAGAGCTGAGTATGTCGGTACCTACCACAACGATGACCCAAAGATTGCCATGAAGGGCAAGGGGGTCTACCTCGTTGATCTCTGTTTCCGCCCGGAAGTTATTGCGAAGATCAAGAAGGTGGCCACGTCCATCACCATCATCGACCACCACAAGTCGAGCGCCAACTGGGTGCAGCTGGCGACTACGCCAGTGTTTGACCTCAAGCATTCGGGAGCGGTTTTGAGCTGGATGTTTTTCCATCCGAAAGTGAAGGTGCCAAGCCTCCTCCTTACCATCGAGGATATCGACATCTGGAACTGGAAGAGAAAATTTACCGATGAGATCATAGAGTACTCAAGCTTGGTGCCCATGGAGTTCAAGCTGTGGAGCGCCTTTGCAAAGAAATTGGATGACCCGAAGCAGAAGAGGGAAGTGGTGCGCATGGGCAAGATCCTCGTCCAAGACCGTGAGATGCGGGTAAGGAAGCTTGTCGGTATTGGCGCCGAGGGCATGATTGATGGCCACAAGGCGCTTATTGTGAACTCACCCGTTACCATCGACCACACCGCCAAGCGCATCTACGAGGGGCTCACGGGCAAGCCAGAGAGCAAGCACAATGTGGCCATCATCTGGTCCCGCCGCCCCGACAAGTTTACCGTCTCACTGCGCTCCAACGACAAGGTGGATGTCTCGCTCATCGCCAAGAAGTACAATGGCGGCGGCCACCCCCGCGCCGCCGCCTTCACCCTCCCCATCACCGACTTCAAAACCATCGAATCGTTCTACAAAAACTAGCCTCGCGTCCAAGCCTAGTGAACCATTTACGTAGTAACTGCTCACAACACTGAGTGGTGGCTATAATGCAAGGGGATTTATGCCTTCCCGTATTGTGTCATCCCGTTGAAAAACGGGATCCAGGCCCAGAACTCAACCTGGATCCCGGCCGGAGTTTACCCTCGACTACGATCGGGGGCCGGGATGACACGAAGATAGGTGTGAGCAGTTACATACCGGCGACTTGACAGATTGAATAGTTAGTGCTATACTACCCACAGAAACGGTAACCCTCAATTGGTATTTGAGAGTTTTGAAAAAGAGAAAAACTAGAGGCAAAAACAGTCACCAGTGAAAGGAGAACTTTGATGAACCTCAGCGATCAGCGGGTACCCCTGGTCACCGTCGACATCCACGTCGAGGATTGGCCCAAGATGGAGCCGAGCAAGCCGGCCGAGTACGATACGTGTGCGGTGTGCAGTAAAGTTGCGGACATCCCGAATGACCCATTGGTCTTCGGGCCCTGGGCGCAATCGAATGGTACCGAAATCTGGTTCGACATCCAGAAGTTCGTCTGGAAGTCGGGCGCCGCGACCGTGATCGGACCAGTGTGCAACGAGTGTCTGGCCGAGCTGGAATGGGCCGGCACCATCAAGGAGGTGCCGGCCCTCGAGTGCCACCTCAAGTCCAGTCACCAGGCGATGATTCGTGAATTCGAGATCAGCAGCAGCGTCAGTCTCGAAATGGATGGGTACCCCACGGTGACCCTGCCAATGGCGCAGTGGGCAGAGATGTTTGCACTCCTTGGCGACAGATTCGATAAGTGGGCTGACGGCATCGGCTTCGAGGAATTCGAAATGAAGTCCGCCCAGGTGTTGAAAAGGGACGTCGAGCGCTTCGATGCCAGGGTTCGTATTGGCCATCTGCTTTTCGAGATCGAAGAGTTTGACCCCTGCGATCCCAGATCGGACCCGCTCGAAGGAGGTGTTCAGATTCGTCCCGCTGACGATTGCTTCAACTCATGGAGCCCTGAACTTCTTGAGTTGGAGTTGAGCAGCGAGGAGGACAGAAACGAACTGAGAGAAAAGGAGCCCTTCCCGAGCCATATCAAGCTAAGCAACGTTGATAGAGTAGAAACGTACTCGGTCTACGACTTCATTCACAGCCTCCAGGGGCTTGCTAGTGATGAAGAGGTGGACGCTCTCGTGGTGCGGTACTCGTCCATGTACGACAGGGAGTACCTGCGAGCGCTCCCGGTTGAGCAACTCCTTCCAGGCATTCTGCTCGTGAAGCGGCATGACGGCGCCTTGGCCGTCATGGGCAACTTCCGAGAGACGCTGCTCTGGGAAAAGCTGTACATCGGCTAAAACGCAGGAGTCGTAATCAAAACGCCATACCAAAAAGAGATCTGACCGAACAGGAGGTATTCCAAATGTTCCCCATCAGAGCAGGGCCCGACCCACCGTCGGACGAGAGGAAGCCCATACAATTCCTCTCATTACAAAAGTGCGCCACGCAAGTGGTGCTTTTTTGTTTTCCACAAAACAACATCTATACAATCTCGTCTATACGGTATACTTACGTACGTAGATATACCGTATGGTATTTAAATGCATCAGTAGCATAAACTTCTCTTATGTCACGTGGCCTTGGTTACAACCAGCGCAAGATACTTTTGCTCCTCGGGGGAGGATTAGCTCTTGGGCTTACACGATCTCCTAAGCAATACTTTCGCATCGCTAAAACAATCGGTGCTGAGTGGAAAGACCTTTCTGAACGACAAGTACGTGAGGCTATTCAGGCACTTTATAAATCAAAACTGATTACGGAACAGGATAACAAGGATGGCACAACAACAATTCTCCTTTCCGAAGCAGGGAAGCAGGTGACACTTCGTTATAACTTAGATGCATTACAGATTGGCACACCGGAAAAATGGGATGAGAAATGGAGAATGGTTATTTTCGATATTCCCAACACCATGCGACCGGCACGAGATGCTCTACGATTTCATCTTCAGGAACTTGGTTTCTTTACCTATCAGCGTTCTGTTTTTGTGCACCCTTACCAATGCAAAAAGATTGTGGACTTTTTGATTGAGTACCATGGTATTCGAAAATATGTTCGTTACATTGTAGCCGAATCGCTCGATAACGAACTTCATCTCAAGCACCACTTCAAGCTAAAGTGACGTTCGATCCATACGGTATACCTACGTACGTAGATATACCGTAGACAATAGCCGGACGTCTCTTTTCTTTTGTGTTTTTGGGGCGCTTCCGCTATGCTAAGAAGATATGGCAGACAAAAAGAAAATTGCTCTCACGGGGGATCGGCCGACGGGGAAGCTGCACTTGGGGCACTACGTGGGCTCTATTAAGAATAGGATTAAGCTGCAGGATGAGTACAAACAGTACGTGATGGTGGCTGATGTACAGGCTTTAACGGACAACGCGGACAATCCGCTCAAGGTGCGGACGAACATCCTCGAGACGACCATTGATAACATTGCGGCCGGGGTGGACCCGAACAAGACCACCTTTTTCATCCAGTCGATGGTGCCGGAGATCGCCGAGCTCACGGTCTTCTTTTTGAACTTGGTGACGGTCGCTCGCCTCACCCAGAACCCCACCGTGCGCGCGGAAATGAGGGAGAAGGGGTACGGCCTTGATCAGACACACCAGACTCAGAATTTCCGAAAACAAGAAGCCCTGCTTCCTGATGCATTTGGAAGCAAGGCTTCTGGGCCAGTTTTCGGACAGTCTGAGTCCTCATCCGGGCCCCGGGAAACACCTGGGGAACTTGCGGAGCGAGCCAATGTGCCCGCGGGATTCTTGTGCTATCCCGTGAGTCAAGCGGCGGACATTCTCTTCTGCAAGGCTGACGTAGTGCCTGTAGGAGAGGACCAGAAGCCGATGATTGAACAGACAAATGAAATTGTTGATAAGTTTAACACTCTCTACGGTGAGGTATTCCCCCGAGTGCAGCAGCTTATTCCAGCTACAGCAGACCAGGCTCGTTTGGTGGGTATTGATGGCAAAGCAAAGATGAGTAAGTCGCTCAACAATTGCATTTATCTTGCTGATTCGTCAAAAAACATCGAGGATAAAGTGATGCAAATGTACACCGATCCAGATCATGTGCATGTTGAGCAACCTGGTAAAGTAGAGGGCAATGTTGTATTCCAGTTTCTTGATATCTTTGACACCGAGGTCGCCAAGCTTTCTGAGCTCAAGGTAGAGTACCAGCAAGGCGGCCTGGGAGATGTGGTGATCAAGAAGCGACTGATTGGTATCTTGCAAGAAGTCATTGCCCCTATTCGTGAGCAGCGCGAGTACCTGGCCAAGAATCCGGACCATGTGATGGATATCCTAAAAGCAGGAACGGAGCAGGCGAGAGAGGTAGCGGCTAGGACGCTCGCGGAAGTGAAGAAGGCGATGCACATTGACTACTTCTAACACAAAGCACAATATTCAAAACACAAAAACCAAACAAAGCATGAAAACACTAAAGCACAAGGAGTCCGTTTGAGTTTTGTATTTTGTGCTTTGTTTGGTTTTTGTGCAGTTTAAGCTTTGTGTTTTAACAACAACACTATGCAACGAACATTCATTAAAGATCTGAAAGGAAAAATAGGGGAGACCGTGCTCATCAAGGGCTGGGTGGACTCGCGGCGCGACCACGGGAAGCTCATCTTCCTCGACATTCGTGACGGCTGGGAGAAGGTACAGGCAGTGGTGCCACCGGGAGAAATGACGGAGACAGCGCATGGTCTGCGTGATGAATGGACGGTTGCCATCACCGCCTTGGTAAAGCAGCGGCCAGAAAAAATGGTAAACGTGAAAGAGGCAAACGGTACCCTTGAACTCGAAGTGCAGTCGCTCGAGGTCATTACCAAAGCGCACGAGCTACCATTCGTGAAAGACACCGAGCTCAACCTTGACACCTACCTTGATTACCTGCCGCTTACCTTACGCACAAAGCGCGGTCGTGACATTACCCGTGTGCAGGCAACCATCATTGAAGCGTACCGAGCTTCACTGCGCAATCAAGGCTTTACTGAATTCCAATCACCGGTGCTTGTAGGTGGTGACGCTGAAGGAGGTGCGGCTGCATTTAGTGTCAACTACTACTACGATCAGAAGGCCTACCTGGCCACCAGTCCGCAGTTCTACAAGCAGATTATGGTGGGGGCAGTGGAGCGCGCCTTTACCACCACCAAAGTGTTCCGTGGGGAGAAGCACGCCACCCCACGCCATTTGAGTGAAGTCACGCAGCTCGATTTTGAGATGGGTTTTGTACAGAGCCACCTGGAACCGATGGCAGTATTGGAACAGACCATCAAAGACACCGTGCGCACCGTCGTCGAACGCCACGGGAAAGTACTCAAGGAGTTTAGCGTAGAAGCACCACTACTGCCAGACAAGTTTCCCATCTTCACTCTTACCCAAGCGCAGGAAATCATCGAGCGAGAGTTTGGTGGAAAAGCCGTGGGTGAGCTCGATATGGAGCCAGAACATGAACGACAGATCTGTGAATGGGCCAAGAAGGAACACAATACAGACTTTGTATTCATCACTGCCTTCCCAACAGCAAAGCGCGCTTTCTATACCTACGAGGAGCCGTCCGAGGCACCCTTCTCCCGTGGCTTCGATCTGCTTTTCCGAGGCCTCGAGATCAACAGCGGGGCCCAGCGCATTCATGACTATGACAGTCTGGTCGCAAAGATTCAGAGTCGTGGCATGAACCCCGAGCTCTTTGCCTACTACCTCCAGGCCTTCAAATACGGCATGCCCCCACACGGCGGCTCTTCGACGGGCCTCGAACGCTTCACCGCTCTCATGCTTGGTCTCCACAACATCCGCGAAACCACCCACTTCCCCCGAGATTTGAATCGTATTGACTTCCTGCTCTCTAAGAACGCCTAGGAAACTCACTAGGATCCTCTGATGTTCGGTCATACGGCGCAGGCCGTGATCCCCGCCCGAACGTACCATTCGGTACGGGTATGCAGACCCAGAATACAACCTGGATCCCGGCCTGCGCCGGGATGACACACGGATAGGAAGTGTTCGCCAGAATCTTTACGTCAACCTAATATTTATCCACAGCGCGCTTCAAGCGACGAAAATGCTGCGGGGTATATACTGGCCTCATGCCACAGGAGGGTTTTTCTATTACCGTAGGCGCGTTTGAGGGCCCACTCGAGCTTGTGTTAAAGCTGGTAGAAGAGCGCAAAATGCTCGTGAACGACATCTCGCTCGCAGCGGTGGCGGATAGTTTCATCGAGCATATCCAAGGTTTTGAAAAGATGCCCTTGGAAGTCATCGCACATTTCTTGGTGGTCGCCACCACGCTGCTGCTCATCAAGTCCAGATCGCTGCTCCCACAGCTTTCTATTAGCCAAGAAGAAGAGGCGAGCATCGAGGAGCTGGAGCGGCGACTACGCGTGTACGCATGCATCAAGGCACACGTGGCGGCATTGCGGGAGCGCGCGAAGACACAGCAAATCCATATGGGGGCATCACGACCAGTGCCGGTAGGTTTTCGCCCTCCCGCAACAACGGCACAAGGGGTGAAGGAACTCACCCTAGCAAGGATGCATAGCGCAATTGCCCGCACGCTCGATAATCTCCCTCGGTTTGTCACAAACCCGCAGGCGACCATCGAAAAAGTAGTAAGCATCGAAACCATGATGACCAACATCTTGAGTCGACTGCAAACTGCGCTCACGTACCGGCTCAAAGGCAGTAATTCGGGACCGAAGGACAAGCTGTTTCGCGTGCATGTGATCGTGAGTTTCTTGGCACTACTTGAACTTGCGCGAAGGGGAACTATTGCCCTCAAGCAAGCAGATCACTTCCAGGATATCGAAGTTGAAACCCACACCTTTGGTATACCGGAGTACACGTAAGGCGTTCCAGGTTTACGTCTTCGCGAAGCCGCAAGGCTGAAGCGATCCAGACCTGGATTGCTTCGGAGTACCTCGCAAAGACACCCAAATACTAGGACCAGAAATCCACATAATTCATGAACAGCAAACTCGAAGCAAAGATAGAAGCACTCCTCTTGCAGAGAGGGGAGCCGCAAAGCCTAAAAGCGTTAGCAGCAGCAGCGGATGCCACCCCCGAGGACCTTTCAGCTGCTCTCGGACGCCTAAAGGAGCGATACGCTGAACATGCGTCCGGTATTTGTCTTGTCGAGCAGGGCACGCACATCGCGCTCGGTACAGCACCCGAGTTGCACTCCTTTATAGAGTCCTGCACCAAAGCAGAGTACGAGAAGGAGTTGGGCCCTGCAGCGCTCGAAACGCTTGCTCTCGTTTTATACCAAGCCCCGATTACGCGAACGACCATTGATCGTATACGCGGCGTACACTCAAGCTACATTCTGCGTCATTTACTGATACGGGGTCTGATTCAAAGAAGCGAGGACCCTGCCTTTGCCCGTTCATTTGTCTACGCTCCTACCGTAGAACTCTTTGCGTACCTAGGCATAACAAAAGCTGAGGATCTGCCTGAGGGCCAAAAAGTACGCGAGGAACTTACGCACTATTTAGCATCCACACAGGGCGACTAGTACATGAACAGTAACCGCACGACAATTTCCTTAGTAATTTTACTGTCGCTCGCATTCTTCGGGGTTCTCGCCCTATCTCAACCATTAGGAGAGTCTGATAACATCCACGCACCAAAGAAGGCAAACGAAGAAGTGTCATCGACACGGCAATTTGTAGCGCCCGATCTGCGAGCACGTGCGGTACTGGTGTTTGATCCGCACACGCGCGAAGTGCTCTACGAAAAGGAGAGCGGGCGAGTGCTTCCTTTGGCATCACTCACAAAGATAATGACCGCAATTGTGGCCCTTGAGCACTACAGAGGAGAGACTCTCGTCGAGACTGCTCCCGGCATCTCGTGGTCACTCACTCAATTCTTGGAACGCATGCTGGTGAATTCCTCAAATACTGCAGCCGAAACTGTTGCCGCGCTCCCGTTCGGCCCCGGCGAACAAGGATTTGTCGTAGCCATGAACAATAAAGCACGCAGACTTGGTTTTGATCGCATGTACTTTAGAAATTCGACCGGCCTCGATGTGGGTCCGCAGACGGCAGGAGGGGAGGGGACGGCCACCGAAGTTGCGGAACTACTCTGGTACGGCACCCGTGTCCACCCGAAGCTCTTTGCCGCTACCAGCGAAGAACGTCTGACCCTCCGAACAGCAACAGGTGACCGATACAGCGTGTACAATACCAATCAGATAGTAGCATCGTTGCCCGCGGTCCTTGCTTCGAAAACTGGCCTCACTGATCTCGCTGGTGGTAATTTGGCGATGATTATCGATGCCGGCATAGAGCACCCCATCGTCATCGTGATCCTCGGATCAAGTGAGGCGGGCCGCTTCACTGATATCCAAAAGTTGACGCAGGCAACACTGGCCTACTTTGCTTCTGACGTTACCAGGTGAACCTACCCTTGCCACCGCTCTACGAAGAAGGTATCCTGATGGCGTATGCTACTCGATGTTGTAAAAATCTTTGTTCCTCTCACCATCTCTTTTTTGGTGGGCATCGCCATTACTCCCGCACTGTCTGACTACCTGTACCGGAACAAAATGTGGAAGAAGAAAAATGTTCCCAAAGCCATGGATGGGGGGAGCGCACCCCTCTCAGCTCTGCTCCACAACGACGAGGAACGAAAGACGCCGCGGATGGGCGGAGTGGTGGTGTGGGGGAGCGTGCTCATCACGACCCTGCTGTTTTGGCTCTTCGCTGCATTGTTTCCAGAAACGGTCGCGGCGAAATTCTCATTCTTAAGCAGAAACCAAACATGGCTGCCTTTGTTTAGTTTGCTTGCGGCTTCGCTCGTGGGCCTCGTAGATGACCTCCTGCAGGTGCAAGAACGTGGTGGCGGAGTTGGCGGCGGCCTATCAGCCACAAAACGTATTGGTGCCGTACTTCTGATCGGACTCATTGGCGCACTCTGGTTTTACTACAAACTGAGCGTCTCGACCATCTCTGTTCCCTTTCTCCACGACATTGATATAGGCCTCCTGTTTATTCCCTTCTTTATGATTGTCATGCTCGGCCTTTTCTCCGGCGGCGTCATTGACGGACTTGACGGTCTCTCGGGTGGGGTTTTTGCCAGTATGTTTGCTGCCTACGCAGGCATTGCCTTTGTACAGCAGCAGATTGACATCGCTGCCTTCTGCGCGGTACTCGTGGGAGGTATCCTTGCCTTTCTCTGGTTTAACATTCCGCCGGCGCGATTCTTTCTGTCCGAAACCGGTACGCTTGGCCTTACGGTTACCCTGGCGGTCATTGCATTTCTGACGGATGCTGTCCTCGTGCTCGCTCTTATTGCTTTTCCGCTTTGGATTGAGTCTGCCTCTTCGATTATCCAAATGCTGTCGAAAAGATTCCGAAACGGAAAAAAGGTTTTCCTCGTGGCTCCCATCCACCACCACTTCCAGGCCCTCGGCTGGCCAGCGACCAAAGTGGTCATGCGCTTCTGGGTGGTGAGTATTGTCTTCTCGGTAGGCGGCATGGTGCTGGCGGTGATTGGAAAACTCTAAAAACAGGTAAAAGGTGAAAGTATAAGGTTATCAAGTACGGATTCTGCATTCACTTTTTCCTTTCTACTTTTTACTTTTACCTAGACGCATGTCCCACCCCTTCACCAGCACTCTACTCGAAGAGATCGGCAGAGAACTCGGTCTCCCGATCGAGCTCGAACCACGATTTCGTCAGGCGGGCGTTATAACGCTGTCCGGCGGGCGGCGTTCGTACTTTCGACTGTCGACCATCGACTGCAACAGAAGCGGAGCGGCCAAGATCGCGGCCGACAAGGACTACGCAAGCTACTTCATGCAGCGCCTCGGGTTCCCGGTGCCCGTTGGGAAAGCATTCTTTTCTCATGAATGGTGCGTTGTCAACAAAACGAGTAACGACACCAGGGCAGCCCTCGCCTATGCAGAAGAACTTGGATTTCCGGTCATGGTAAAGCCAAATTCCAAGGCACAAGGAATAGGCGTCACCAAAGTTTACACCCAGGAAGAACTCCGTCTCGCCTTAGAGGCAGTCTTTCTCATTGATCCCATCGCCCTCGTACAGAGGGTGGTGCCTGGCAGAGATTACCGGCTGATCGTCTACAAAGATTCGGTACCCATTGCCTATGAACGCATTCCGCTGACTATCATCGGAAACGGACACGACACCGTGCATGAGCTGCTCCTTACCCACCTCATCGCCCTCCGCGCACGTGGACGCAACATCCTATTCGATGCAAACGACAGGCGCATTGTGCAACGCCTGCAGTCAATGTATAGCTACACACAGGCGAGCATCCCCCGAGGGGGAGAGCGCGTCCAGCTGCTTGATAACGCCAATATGTCGGCAGGCGGAGAGGGGAATGACATCACGGAGACGCTTCACCCCACCTACCGAGAACGAGCCGTAGCAATCGCACGAGACATGGGCCTCACCCTTACCGGAGTGGACGTGATGACCACGGAGGACATCACCCAGCCACTCGGTACCCATACCATCATTGAAATAAATGACCGACCTGGTCTCGAGCATTACAGTGCCCTGGGTGCAGTGCAGCGGGCACGCGTAAAAGCATTATATACACGCGTGTTAATGGATCTTGAGTCAGGCTGAAGCGAACATATCCCGTGCAAAAGGGCTTACGGACGACGACGATCGGAGTAAGAGACGATTTTTCACCAGAAAAATACGTCGTACCTTTTGCACGGGATATGTGAGCGTAACCTATGATAGACTGAGGCATGGCGCAAAAAAAGATTGATCGCACCCTGCTTGCTCTGGTCCTTATTCTTATCTGCTTCGGTTTTTTTATTTTCACCTCCGCTGCTTTTGGACTACTCGCACGTAACGGAGCTGCCTTCAGTCTCGTTGTGGTGAAGCAACTCGTGATTGGGGTGGTCATGGGGACGGTTGGACTCTTCGTCGTTTCTGGGATGCACTACAAAAACTGGCGCACGTGGGCAATCCCCATTTTTTGTAGCGCTCTCGTACTCTCCCTCATTATTTTTATTCCGGACATTGGATTTTCCTCGGGAGGAGCACGACGATGGCTTTCGCTCGGGATGTTTTCCTTTCAACCCTCTGAGTTCTTAAAGTTTGGCGTGGTGCTGTTCTTGGCACATTGGTTTTCAAAGAGCAAGGACTCTGCGCAGTCGCTACGCTATGGATTGCTCCCATTTCTCGGAACAATTGCGGTTGCCGGGGCGCTCGTATTGAAGCAGCCGGATACCGGCACCTTCCTCGTCCTTTTTGCAGCAGCGCTCGGTACCTATGTGGCCGCAGGTGCACCCTGGCGGTATGTGAGCGGCTTGATCATCGCGGCCATCATCGGCATTTTTATACTTGCCTCCTTCCAACCCTACGTTCAGCAGCGTATCACCACATTCCTCCATCCCGAAGAAGACGCTCTCGGGGCATCCTACCAATTGCGCCAGTCACTCATTGCTATTGGTTCCGGTGGCATTACCGGCAGGGGCTTTGGGCAAAGCGTGCAGAAGTTTAATTTCTTACCTGAAGCGATCGGGGACTCCATTTTTGCCGTAGCGGCGGAAGAGTTTGGTCTCATCGGGAGCACGCTGCTTGTTCTCCTCTTCTTAGGATTTGGGCTTCGCGGCATGAAGATAGCCTCCGAAGCCCCGGACAGCTTTAGTAGACTTCTCGCAACCGGTCTTGTTATACTCATTGTGGTCCAATCGTTCATCAATATTGGCGCAATGCTGGGCATCATACCGCTCACGGGAGTGCCGTTACTCTTTGTCAGTCATGGGGGGACAGCCTTACTCTTTGCGTTACTGGAAGTAGGTATTCTGCTCAATATTTCAAGGTATAGAGTAGCTGTATAAACATAGGTTGTAGTGAGTAGTTGGTAGTGAGTAGGAAATACAAATCCTGCATTCTCTACAACTTACAACCTACAACCTACAACCTAAAGCATGAAAATCTTATTCACCGGCGGGGGCACAGGAGGTCATTTCTATCCGATTATCGCGGTGGCTCAGGCGTTGCAAAAAGTTGCCGAGGAACAGAAGTATGTGGGTATTGAACTGTACTTCATGTCAAACGATCCGTACAACAAACGCGCACTGTTTGAAAATCATATAGCCTTTGTGCATGCCGCAGCCGGGCGGTCCCGCATCTATTTTTCTCTCACAAATATTCTTGACTATATAAAAACGGCAGTCGGCCTTGTGTCGGCAGTCTGGAAATTGTATGCACTTTTCCCCGACGTTATTTTCGCCAAGGGTGGCTACGCCAGTTTCCCGGCCTTGTTTGCGGCAAAATTGTTGCAAATTCCTGTGGTTATTCATGAATGTGATTCTGTCCCCGGTCGCGTCAATGTCTGGGCAGGGAAGTTTGCCCGCTACGTAGCTGTCTCGTACCCGGAAGCGGCAACATATTTCCCAAAAGAGAAAGTTGCTGTGACCGGCCTGCCGGTACGCGAAGAGCTGATCCAGCCCATCACGAGTGGTGCTCGCGAATTTCTCGACATTGAGCCGGGGGTACCGGTGATTTATATCACCGGAGGCTCGACAGGAGCGATGAATGTGAACGACGTTATAGTCGACATCTTGCCCGACCTGATCGACAAGTATATTGTCCTGCACCAGACGGGTAAAGCGAATATGGCAGACATTTCTGAGCGCGCGAAATTGTTGCTGGACAAATCTCTTCATAAAAATCGCTACCGGGCCTTTGACTATTTGGATGTTTCTGCTCTCCGCATGATAGCAGGGGTAGCTAGTTTGATCATTACGCGCGCCGGTTCTACAATATTTGAAATTGCTGCCTGGGGAGTGCCGTCGATCGTCATTCCTGGCGATGGGGCAGTCTTCCATGGTGACCACCAACGGCACAATGCGTACAACTACGCTCGTTCCGGTGGGGCAATAGTGATGGAGGAAAAGAATCTGACCCCACATATTCTCCTTTCAGAAATCAATCGTATTCTCGGCAGTGCTGCAATTCAAGAGGAAATGCGCCGCGGGGCCCGAAAGTTTTTTGACCCCCTGGCGGCAGAAAAAATAGCAAAGGCCATTCTCAACATCGGACTCGAACATGAGTGAAATTGAGCGTCTTTGCGAGCTACTGCGAAGCAATCCAGACAAAATTCCATGGATCGCCGCGGGCCTAAAGGCCTCGCGAAAACGGATTAGAATTGGACTCATATGACAACCAATAATTCAAAAAAAGTAGTTACTCGCTTTGCGCCCTCACCCACAGGCTTTCTGCATATCGGTGGTGTTCGTACGGCACTTTTTGCCTACCTCTGGGCGCGGAAAAAGAGCGGCACGTTTATTCTCCGCATCGAAGACACGGACAAGAGTCGCGAGGTAGCAGGATCGATGGCACACATAGAGGAGTGTCTGCACTGGCTGGGACTCCATTGGGATTTTGGGCCAGACACACCTGGTCCTTTTGGCTCTTGCCTGCAGTCAGAGCGACTAGCGGTCTACCACTCCTATGCACAAAAGTTAGCGGACGCCGGTTTGGCGTACCCCGATCCGTATACCGAGGATGAAGTAGCAGCATTTCGCTCCGTAGCAGAAGCCAACAAAAAACCCTTTCTTTACAGAAACCATCGTCCCACGACACTTGGGGTATGGGATGGCAAAAGTGCCTTGCGATTAAAGACGCCGGAGATCAAGCGATATCGATGGCACGATATGGTCCGAGGCGACCTGGAAGCAGGGGAGGAAGCACTCGACGATTTCGTTCTTGTGAAAGCAGATGGCTACCCCACCTACAATTTTGCCCATATTGTGGATGACCACGAAATGGGAGTGACGCATGTTATCCGTGGCGAAGAGTTTATCTCCTCGACACCGCGATTCCTCTCGCTCTACGATGCACTAGGATTACCACCCCCGGCCTTTGCCACCATGCCGCCTATTCAGAATGACGAAAAAACAAAAAAGCTGAGTAAGCGCGATGGTGCTAAGGATATTCTCGAGTATCGAGCAGACGGGTATTTGCCAGAAGCGATGGTGAACTTTCTTGCACTCATCGGTTGGAACCCGGGTGGCGAGCAGGAAGTGTATACTCTCGAGGAACTCGTCGCACATTTTGATCTGGTGAAAGTGCAGAAAAGTGGCGGTGCCTTTAATGAAGACAAGCTCCTCTGGATGAACAAAGAGCACATCAAGAAACTGTCGCGGGACAGTGCAGAAGAAAACGTGCTTGCCTATCTTCCTGAGAACCTACGCGCGCAGGCGGTGGCAGATAGGACCCGCTTTAAAAAGATAGTCCCGACGATCACAGAACGGATTTCGACCTTTGGAGAAATCCGCACGTTGGCCGAAGCAGGAGAGTTTGATTATTTCTTCTCTGCCCCTACCGTAACGCGGGAACAGTTGAAAACAACAGAATTTTTGCCGCAGGTGATCCAGACCGTCGAAGGTATGGATGTAAACGCGTTTACCACAGAAAACTTGAAGCAGGCACTCTGGGATTTTGCGACAGAAAAGGGGAGAGGGAACGTCTTATGGCCTATGCGCTATGCCCTTACCGGCAAAGAAAAATCCCCGGACCCCTTCACGATTGCCTCTCTCCTTGGAAAAGACGAAACTTTGCGACGTCTGCATCATGCAGCTAACCTTTAAAGCTCCACTCACGTTCCTTGAGCGTCTTTGCGAGGTACTCCGAAGCAATCCAGGGCCTGGATTGCTTCGACCATCCCGGTCTCGCAAAGACAGATCAGATTGGTTTTACATTTTAAAACTACTCCTCAGTTGTATACTGGCATTTTTGTTTTTTGTTGATCCAGCAGGAAAGGCCTTTGCCGCAACGGCCGTTGAACTCCAGCAAAGAATAGGGGAGCAGAATGCTTCGCTTCTCAAAATCGAAAAAGAAATACAAGAGTACACGAGCAAAGCACGGGCGTCGACAAAGCAGGCCAATACCCTCAAGAACACACTCGGGGCACTCGAGAACGCCAGAAAAAAACTCGCACTTGAAATCGCCGCCAATCGCATCAAAATTGAACGCGCGCGGCTCTCCATTGCATCACTTGCGATTCAAATAGATTCAAAAGAGGACAAAATTGCTGCCGACAAAGAAGTTTTACTGGAGCTCACGCGCGCGATTGTTATGGAAGACGGGAACTCCCCGCTGTACGCACTGTTGCGAGGGGAGAGCATCAGTCAAATACTCGACACGACAGAACGCTTGGGCGAGGTCGAGGAGGCGGTGCAGACAAACCTGCGGAACGTACGCTCTCTCAAGGCCGCACTCACAGTTGACAAGAGCGCGACGGAAGAGCAACGCAAAACGCTCGAGCAGTTGCAACGTACCGTGAGCGACCAGAAAAAGATCGCTGATGACGCCAGTAAGCAACAAACAAAACTACTTGCGGAAACCAAGAATCAAGAAGCGAATTACAGGAAACTCGTCCAAAAGAAAATCACAGAAAAAGCAGCGGTCGAGAAAGAGCTCTTGAACTTCGAATCACAACTGAAGACCATTATCGATCAGTCTCGTCTGCCATCGACCAAGAAAGCAACGCTGGTGTGGCCAGTGGCGACCGTGCGCCTCACCCAGCAGTTTGGTGACACCGCATTTGCCCGTTCGGGCGCCTACAACGGCAAGGGGCACAATGGCATCGATCTTGGCGGGCCCACAGGGACACCCATTCTGACTGCGCTTACTGGCATAGTAAAAGGTACTGGGAATACCGACCAGACCTGCTCCGGCGCATCGTACGGGCAGTGGGTACTTATAGAACACGCAAATGGTCTGAGTACCCTCTACGCACACTTATCACTGACAAAAGTTTCCACGGGTCAAACGCTGCAAACAGCAGACCTGGTAGGGTATATGGGTCAAACCGGCTATGCCACCGGTCCGCATTTGCATTTTGGCGTGATCGCAACCCAAGGTGTAAAAATTGGTCAGCTGAAGAGCAGAGTACCAGGATGCGGGACATACACCTTACCCCTAGCATCCCTGAACAGTTATCTCAACCCGGAGGAATATTTGTAAGCTTCCTTCACTACAGCGGAGAACTAACGGGCAACTTCTATTAGTCATAACTTCGCAAAACAGTTAATGTGCGACATGTACTATATATATTCCCTAGCATGATTAGACCACACAAGCAAAGATCACTGGGAGCACATGCTACCAGTGATCTTTCCTTGTTCCCTCCCCTCAGTTATGATTTAAAATCAAACGGGCCGAGTAAACCTTCTTTTGAAGTTACTTCTATCACATTCAACTGTGCGGGTTTGCCGTCGAGTGTGGTCTGGACCGTATACGGGTTGCCCGTGAAGCTGACTTCAAACTCCTTGTCGGTCAAGACTTGAGCGCACACCTCTCCCCGATCCTTGGTGGTTATGGTAATCACATACGTAGCACCTGCGTCAGGAGAAGTTGCTGTTGCTGTCACGTCATAGCACGGCGTGGGTGTAGTGACCACTCCATGGTACGTGTGGGTTCCATTTTCAAACAAGTGTTTTGCGTTAATGGCCAAGGGCAGCACTTCCTCTGGCGTGCTGGTTGCCGTGGGCTTTTCGACTGGACCCGCTGCATTCATTTGACGATACCCAGCGTAGCCAAGTATAGCTACGAGGAGCACCACTGCCCCGACAAGTAGCGATTTACTGTTTTCCATACAAGTGTAGTATTAGATTAGATAGTCGCTGTAAGTCTACCATGAATACGACGATTTGAGAGCTCGTCTATTACACAAGTTTTCCCCTGTCTCCCCTATATACTATATACTTTTCCCTATATACTAAAGCACATGGCAGACGCAGAGGGCGGTGGCCCAGGAATTTATTTTGCAGTCATCTTGGTCATCCTTGCGCTCGGAGGGCTTGTCTACTTCTCTCGTGATGTTGCTCGTGAGTCCAAGGGTGTTTTCAAGCAGCTAGAAAAAATTCACAAGGAAAATAGTACTGCGAGGAATCTACCTGGGGCTCCAGAGGCAACAAAGGACGGTAGCATGCCCTTGCCAGTAGCTCCAGGGGCCAACTGGGTCAGCTATGCAGATCAGGCATGGGGCTACCAATTGCGATTTCCCAAAACGCACCGTGCTCGTTTAATCGACAGTAACGAGCTCACGAGTCCCCTGCCCGGTGAACTACTCCTCACCGGCATTGTCCTCGCCCCCGCACCGGATGTCGCAACAGAGAGAACACCGAACTATACACGTGAGTCACTCACCTTACTGCTCACTGATTGGCCAAGCTTTGGCAACTCGCAAAACTTTTTAAACGAGGCGTACGTTAGCGGCACAGTACCGAAAGAACAAATAGAGGCCTTTATCTTGAACGGCCGCGCGGCGCTGCGACTGCGCATCACCTCTGACCGTGGTGGTGTGAGCACCACCCACACCGAAATTATTGTGGCTGGCCCCGGCTCCAAGGTTCTAAAAATTATCTACTGGCCATCCGATAACCAAACCCTGGCCGCCATCGCCTCAACCATCAAAATACAGTAAGTTACATTCGGTCACCGGGTGACTGCGAAGCTGGGCCCAGTCACCTGGTGACCGAATTAAGGGATGTGAAGCTGTATTGCACCAGACAAGAGCGAGTATATGCGCTGCAAATGGGCTACGCAGCGCGACGGCGCTAAGTCAGAGGCAACTTTTTACCAAAAAAGTATGCGCCGTACCAGTTGCGGGGCATATGCGAGCGATTTCTACAACCTACTCCCTACACCCTGTATTTTAAAGTCCTGGGCAATTCGCTGCCTTCGACAGTCCCCTCGCCTCCGCCGCTGCCGCAGTAGCGAAATAGACCTTATTCTTGGGGCTAATGCGCCCAGCACCCGCGCACCAGTCGAAATAGTACTTGGTGCCGTTTTTAGAGGCTACAATAGGCCCAGGAGTTGCCTTTGCCTCGGTGTTTGCTCCTGGCTCATTTGGGGTGTCTGGAGCTGCTATAGAGGCATTTTCTTGGGCTAGTTGACCCTCAGGATACTCGATAGTAATGGGCACTCTCGCCTCCTCTATTTTTGAGAGCCGCCCTAAACCAAAACCCAAAAATCCAACGAGAAGTATCAGAGCTACCACAAAGAGGTTGCTCCTGGTCCGCGCTACCTCCCCCACCTCGGTATACTTGATTATCCCCTCTTCTTCTGGTACTATTTCCTTCATATTTCAGACCGAACCATTACATGGTTCGTATCAGTTAAATTTTTGTAGTGTAGTTTAAGGGCATTGTACTACTACGCCCTACGCCCTACAACCTACGCCCTAATCCAATGGCCCATAAAAAAGCAGGCGGTTCGACAAAAAATTTACGTGACTCAAACCCAAAGTACTTGGGCACGAAACTGTATGATAGTGAGCAGGCCAAGTCTGGCTCTATCCTCGTGCGCCAACGCGGCACCCGCATTCTCGCTGGCAAGAACGTCGGCATTGGCCGCGACCACACCCTCTTCGCCCTCAAAGCTGGCACGGTCAAGTTCGCTGAAACCAGCAAGACCAACTTCGACGGCAACTCCCGCCGCATCAAGATCGTCCACGTTATCTAATCTCTCCCGCAATTTTTTACATCCCAGAATTACAAAAGACAGTATAACAGCTATAGCTGTTATACTGTCTTTTGTATGTTAGGCGTTTATTCATTATCCTGCTCTTTCCAAAATCCGCACCACTCCCCTGTCTGCATCCACTTCGACCAAATCCCCATCTTTCAATACTTGAGTAGCCACCTTGGTACCAATAATACACGGCTTGCCCATTTCTCTCGCGATGATGGCCGCATGACATGTAATTCCACCAGCGTCGGTCACGAACGCTGCAGCTTTCTTCATGAGGAGAAGATAGTCTGGCGTGGTCATGGAAGCCACCAGAATCATTCCTTCTGTAAAAGACTCAAACTGAGCAAACGATTTCACTACCATTACAACACCTCTGACTGTCCCCTTTTGCGCCGTCTGACCTCGTACGTGATCTTTTCGTAAATGAAGGACATCAGACATTAAAATAATTCCCAATGCCTCGAAGTGCTCAGACAGGCTGCCAACATAAAGCTTACCATCGTAGAAGAGATGCTCCTGTTTTCGCACATGCAGTTCATTCTGGTCTGGATATTTTCCGCTAACAATCTCCTCAATCAACAGGCCGGGAGCCATCTCGAGCATCTCTGACGGCAACTCTTCTTTGAGCTTTTCCCACAGCAAGATTGAAGCGTCATACGAGTAGTGATCTGTGGTTGTTCGAAGTTGGTAGGCACGCTTGTACAGTTCGGTATCTTGCAAAGACTCGGTGCGAGCGATAATGTTTATCGCCGCGAGCATCGGCCAAAGATTCCTCTGTAAGTTGTAGAGTGTACTCCGGGAAAGCTCACAGCTGTTTTCTTTGGCTCGATCAATAGCACGACACACGTCTCTATATCTGTATTCCCAGGTTGCATATACGTGTGGATGCTCGGTGAAATACCGCACCCAGCTACTGACATAAAAATTTGCATCAATCTCATCTTTTGGATAATAAACGGTATAGCACTCCTCAGCACTCTGATAGTGGAACAAAGGATGACACCCCAGAAATCCTTCCGATGCCGCAGGTCCATCCACCGCTTCCCCTTGCCACCATGCCTGGGCATCATAGAGTGCCATGGGTAGCATTTCATATGTAACAAATTCTTTTTTCGGCAGCATATCTTAGTTGGTACGTATTGAATTGAGAAGATATCCATCAATAAGCTTCTTGCGCCAGGCGCGATCAAATTCACTATAGTCGCCAGTTATCTCTTCGCCAGGCAGTATGTCTCGGGCGGCGATAGTAATGCCGACATCTTTCTTGTGCCGATAGCGACTGATGGTATTCGGAACGTCAGAGTGATTGGTAAATCGGTCGTGGTCAAAGGATAAGATGTACTTCTGCAGTGCGCGATCAAGGTAGGAGTAGACGTAGAGAAACTCTTGCACACACCGATCCATCCTTCGCAACTGCCGTGCACTGAAGGTCAGATCCACGACCGGTGCAAACTTCCAAATGAGCCCGTCCTTCGGCACAAACTCCGCAGCATACAAGCCGATGCCATGGATGGGACTATTACGTACTTCGGTCTTAATGACGAGCATACCGCTAGATCTTCACTACTTTAATAGTTCCCCGACCACAATGCAATTCAACCACGTCACCATCTTTAATAACTTTAGTTGCAATCTTTGTACCAACTATGCATGGCTTTTTTAATTCTCGTGCAACGATAGCAGCATGTGAGGTAATGCCGCCTTCGTCGGTGATAATTGCTCCAGCTCGGCGCATGCCGATCACAAAATCGGGGCTGGTCATAGTCGTCACAAGTATCTCACCATCAGCGAGCCTGTCTAACTCTTTCACATCAAGAATAACCTTTGCGGTACCTCGAAAATAGTACTGCTCCCCAGGTGAAGCGAGTACTCCATGAATCATACTTTCTGTTACTTGCTTTGGGGTCGCGTATTTCTCAGCAAGCTCAAACGACTCCTTACCACTCCATGTCTCCTCTTCCCCACCCTGTTTGCGAATAACGAAAGCCTTCTTGCGATCTTGAATCAACTTTCCTAGCTTCGTCTCTCTTTCAAAAACTTTCCCTAGTTCATAAGATCGCAACAGTTTCAAATCACTCACGCTATAAGCGCTTCGTCGGGCAAACTCTTGCACGAAGTCCTCGAGGTATCCATCTGCCTTAAAGTTATCTGCTTTTCGCTCATCTTGCATAGTACTTGCCGTTTCGACCATGCTCACCAGATCCAGCAACTCTTCACTGGCGTTCATTAGTTCAAGTAGTGTCACTTTTGCCATTCTGGTATGATTTGAGTATTCCTCAATCTCTGTAAGCATTGTCTCCACATCTTCAGTTTTAATCTTTTTGATCTGCTTACTAAAATAGTCGGAATCCAAACGCTTTCCTTCAAGATAGCTGTTGTATATCCAATGATAGCGCTTGACATGCTCACCCACAGCAACTTTTAGCTTTTCTTGGGGTAGTTTACTCAACAAAAGTAAGTCGCGCTGCTCTTCCCGATAAAATGTAAGTGCGAGCGGTGACGTAAGCAGCGCAAAGGCATTATTGTACTCTTTGGGATGTTCGTCTGGGAAATATGTCTTGAGCGCTTTGCCGAGCGCCGGTTCGATACTTACCGTAATAAGCTCAATTGACATAGTTACTGCCCACCATTCATAGTAGGCTTCCGAAAAGACATGAAACTTCTGAACAAGTTCAACATCAGTGCATTTCGTGAGATCACTATCACTAAGTGTCGCAAAGTGAGAACGAAGAGTTTCGGTGCGTTCATTCCACAAGATACGATACTTAAAAAAGGCAACAAGATCAGGGCTTACTTTCTCAACAAACCCCTGGGAATGCTTGACGAAATTCTCAAGGTCAAGAATCCAGGTGACTTTGTTGTCGCGAAAGATAATGAGCGACTCTGAATATGCTGCACCAAAGATCTTCTCCATCGGTACAAACGACGAGTCGATCGTATAGTTCATAAACAACGGACACCCGCTAATCGGCCCCCACCTATACAATTTTCGATTAACATCGAGCATAACTTTATGCTAACTAAGCATCCCCATCCGTCGCAACCGGCGCTCAAGAATTTCATTCATCTTTGCGTTGAGTGACATACCGTCACGCTTGGCCAACACCTTTAAGTGGCGCTTCAGATCTAAGGAAACCGTGATGCCTATCTGTTTTCTTTTGATTCTTACTTTCATATGAATGTATTTTGCTTTTAGAATAACCTATAGACGTCATAGCCGTCAACGTCCTCAAACACGATATGGCCATCTCCGAGAAACCGAAACATAATACGATACTTATTGGTGATTGAAAAAGCCCAATGGTCTTTCCATTTCCCTTTCAACTTTGATTATAACTTTACTTTCGCCCATATTATAGAGCGATATGCATGTCCTCCTACCTGGATTGCGAACTGAAAACAAAAGCCCTGGCGCACTCGGAGGTGCGGCCAGGACGGAAAGAACTAGGTGTGTTTGCGGTGCGACTCGAGGATAATCCAGCGGATGTCGTCCTCGGTCTCTATTTCTAGAGCGGGTGGCGTTTGTAGCGTAATGACCTCGTGACCTTTGGGAATACACCGCCGAGCACCGCGGAATTTACCGCGAGCAAGAAACGCCTCGAGCGACACTTCTTCTACTCCTTTGCATCGACCTCGGGCATGCAACACCGTTGTGGGACTCGTAGCAATGCCCACATGGCCGACACCGTCCGAAGGGTTGGTGCGGTAGTAGTTGGTGCGCCCCGAGATAAAGACGAGGTCGAGTGCTTCCAGGTGCTCGAGATTGACCACTGTGCCGCACTCTCGCTGTTGCACTGCACGTCGGGGTAGCCAGATGCCGCGCTCACCATACAGCCACTTCGTGGCGCTCGAACAGTCCACGAGGTCGGGCGCTACCGAAAGCGAAGCACGTCGCCGGTATGTGGAAGAGCGCAATCCTCGTGCGAGCTCAAGTACATCAATCGTGAGAACTTGAAACCCCTTCGCCAAAAGAATCTCCATCACCTTTGCATGCGAGACGGGCGACTGCCATGCAGTAAGATTAACTGCGCAGCGATTACCAACTGCTCGATACTCCATGAGACACCTCCTGCGGTCGCAACAAACGGCCACTTTTATCGACAAAAGTATCGTGGAGATGCTCTCCCCTACTGCTTATACAAAACTAGACCAAGTGTGTTTGCGGTTCGTGTGCAACATGAAAATATGCCCCTAGTATAGAATTTTTTTCTCAAAAAAACAATCCTACTGTGATCTATATGACTGCGAATCGAAAAGTGTATCTTTAAACAACTTCTGGAAAACAAGCAGAGTCACGAACGCTACAGGAAGTGATATCGCTGCAGTTTCTGGGGTGAGCATGTTAAGGGCGAACAACATAACAACGCTTAAAAATCCAAGCACGAGACTCCAAAATACAGCATTGTGTTTCAGCTTCCAGTAAAACGATCCGAAAACAACTGGAAAAAGTGCGAGGTTTAAACTTGCCAGCGAAAAACCAAGGGCCAGGATATTTTGATAGAAAATGGCGATCAGCGCTGCGAGAACGATAAAAAGGATCATGAAAAAGCGCGTGAGCTTTTTCATGGATTCCTCCTTGAACTTCTGAGTATAATTCTTGAGATCGCGTGTGAATATGGAGGATACTACGAAAGTAACTGTGTCAGATGAGGAGAGCGCAACCGCGTACAAGAGCACCATGCCAAACTCTTTCAAGCCAAAGGGAAGTAGGCTTGAAAAACCAGTGACCAAGGCATCTTCCGGCACAATGCCCGGAAAAAACTGCTTGGTGGCTAGCCCGACAATGGTGATAATGACTCCAAGAAGAGGGAGAATGAAGATAGAATAGTTTAGCCCTCGTCTCAAATTCTTTTCATCTTTGGTGGCAAAGATTCTTTGCCAGAGATCGGGTTGTACGATAAGTCCGAATGTAGCGAGAACAAGAAAGCCAAGGGTATTTCCGATCCCGAACGTTCCTAAGCTAAATTCGGTAAGAGGAATATCGACGCTGCCAAAAAGAAAGATGGCAACTGATAGACTCATCACAAACATAATGACGAGTTGGAAGAAGTCAGTGCGCACAACCGCTTTGAAGCCAGCAAGCAAAAGATATGTGAGAACTATGCCACCACCAATAAAGACGGCGAGAACGTAAGGAATTGGAAAAATGGCCGCCAGTATCTTGCCACTGATGATCAAGTTCACAATGAGCAGGAGGAAGTACTGGAGAACAAGAAAAAAGGAGAACATAAGACCATTCCTTTTCCCCAGGATCTTAAAAAAGTACTCAGGCATAGAATACACCCCGAGTTCATCTGCTTTTTGCTTGATCCTCCACGCATATTTTCTCACGAACAGAAAGCCAAGTCCTATTCCCACAAAAATCCAGATAGCTGAGAAGCCGTATTGGTATACGTATGCTATGTACACAGCGATAGTCGCACCGTCAAAGTAGCCAGCACTCATGGTGGCCGCCACCTGCACGCCCTCTACCTTCCTGTCCGCAATCATGAAATCATCTTCACTTTCCTTCCGCGAAGCATGAATACCGATAGCGACAACAATGGCTATGTAGATGAGAAAAAATATGATCGAAAGTGTCATTGGTTTTATGTAGTAACGTTAAGATACTGTCCTACTTTCGCTCCAAAATCCGCACGATTCCTGCATCCGCATCCACTTCAACCAGGTCTCCATCTTTCAATACTTGGGTGGCGATTTTGGTACCAGTCACACAGGGAATGCCGAGTTCGCGAGAGATGATGGCAGCGTGGCTCATGATGCCACCTTCTTCAGTGACGACTGCTGCGGCTTTTTTCATTGCAGAAATATAATCCGGGGTAGTCATTTCAGTCACAAGTACCTCTCCTCGCTGAAATTCTGCCATCTGGGCGCGATAGTGAAGAATTCGTACCTTGCCTTGTGCCCTGCCGGGACTTGCAGCGACACCAACTAATTCTCGACTGATTACAACTTCACCTACCTCACGGTTCTCGTGCTTAATGTAGCAGCCAATATCACTCAAGGCATATTCGAGCTCGTCTTTCAAATAAATTGTTCCATTCGCGAGCACGTAACCTAAACGCCTTTTTTGGATCTCTCCTATCTGTTGCGTTGTCAATTCCTTATGCGCGAGGGCTATAAATTCTTCGAATGTGACAACTTGTTGCAAGTCTGCCGAATCTTTTAAATAAGATTGAGTAGCAAAGAACTCTTTATACAAATTATCGAACTCATCATAATAGTGCTGGGTCTGCTCACGAACCTCAATTGCTCTCTTTTTGACCACATCCGACGTGTATTTGCTGCGGTGAATGTCGTTGATAAAATCAGCTAGACCACGCCAAAGAAAAATTTGGTGATACAACCACGAAAATTCATCGAGCGTGACTACGTGGCTGTCTCTCGTGAAATATGGAAGAAGTTTGATGTACGAGGCGAAATAGTCAGAGATTAATTTTTCAAACAAAACATTGTCTGCAACAAACTTTTGGGCAACGATACTGAGTAAATTCCAAAATTCATCTTTGCTATACCAGAACTTAATCTTCCCCGGATCCCCTTCTGAAATAAGGCAACGATCTGGATCAAAACCGGCTAGCTCCAGTCTCTTTGCTCTCCCCGCCTCACTGCGTATTAATGCAAGCATCAAGCTATACTCGCGTGTGAACACAATATCAAGTGCTACCAATGGTTTCTGCGATGCACTGCTAGAAAGCGTCGTAATCGGCCGACTCTGGGTAATATAGAAGGTTTCGCTCCGCCCACCTTCGGCATTCGGGCAGGCTTCTAATGCCCATTCGATGTCACAGGGGAAGCCGTAGTGCTTTTCTATTTTGAGAATTAGTTCAGAGAGCTCGAGAATCTGATCGTCGGAGAGTTTTTGTTGCTTGCCACGCTCCCCTAGCTCTCGCCAGGTGTTTGCACCTCGAGACTCTGTTTTCTCCAAATCCACAGAGGTCGCACCTCCGCTGCTGCCGAGGAACGACCTCGGAGAAAACGAGTCTCTCGTGGCAGTTGAGTGAGATTCACTTGGAAGCCAGGCTTCCTGGCCCTGCTTCGCGGAAGCCTGGCTTCCAAGTGAATGCTCGGGACCGACGCGGTACAAGCCTCGAGTTTGGTCACTGATGTTTTTATCAATGATGCGGCGGGGGTCTTTTTCGACTACGTAGGAGTCCGGGGTGATCTGACCGGAGACCACGGCTTCGCCGAGGCCAAAGCCCGCTTCTATGATGAGCTGGTTTCTGTCTTCTGTGACGGGATGCACCGAAAATGCAATCCCTGCCACTTCACTCTGTACCATTTTTTGAACAACGACGGCCACGGAGATCTTTGTGCCATGGAGACCTTTTTCGAATCGATAAAAGATTGCTCGAGGCGTGAAGAGCGAGGCCCAGCATTTCTGCACGTTCACGAGCAAGGTCTCTTCCGTAGTATTCAAAAACGTATCAAGCTGCCCCGCCCAAGCAGCACTGGCACCGTCTTCGGCGGTGGCGCTGGAACGTACTGCGACATAAAACGCTGCGGCATCCGAAGGTTGAGCCTTCGGATGTGGTATGGACCCTTCTTCTGGATTGCTTCTCCGCCCGCTGGCGGATCGCAAAGACGAGAAGGACGATAAGATTGCAGTAGCTATATCGCTTGGCATCTGCGCACTCAAAATGAGAGCTTGGATCTTTTCGGAGGCGTGCTCGACCGTGTGGATCTCTTCATGCTTTACCGTGTCGAGAATGGCATCTATTTCTTGAATGAGGTCAGTCGCTTCGAGAAACTTTTCAAAAGTTAAGGCGAGGATCACAAAGCCGGGTGGGACGGGATTGTGATATGCCTGGGCCTGCCCGAATTTTTGCGAAGCAAAAAAGCGGGTCATTTCGCCAAGAGACGCACCTTTGCCACCGGCAATAGCCGCATCGGTTTTCGAGAGTTGGTTAAAGGGAAGAATAAGTTGCATATGAAATTCTTTAGACGTCCGACGTCTAAAAACTGGACCCAGACGTCGGACGTCAATACGGGCTCGGATGCAAATACAAGCTTAGCACCACTTCATTTGTGTCGCTATAGCAGACTGAAGGAAAGCAAGAAGCCTTGCTTCCCTGCCTGCGGCAGGCAGGCAAATTCATCAGGAAGCAAGGCTTCTTTTCTAGCACTATAATGGTGGCAGGATACGACCTCCCCGTCGCTTCGCTTCTCTAGCGGTCGAGCCAATTTCTTACGGAAGCCCAGAGGTTGGCACCGGCAGCGCCTACCGGAGAGGTGCCATTGATAAAGTTATCAGTGGAGGTTTTCTTGCCTTGCAGGTGGGCTACTTCTTCGTCAGCATCGTTCATTAATTGCTCCGCTTCAGAGTGAATCTCAAAGATATCCTCCTCATCCGCGTCGTCTTTCATCATTTGTTTTGCCTTGGCAAGCAACGCTCGCATCTCAGTAATGAGTCTGCGGAGTTCGCTGACATCCTTCTTGACACCTTTTTTGTTTGGTTTTTCGAATTTGTCCGCAAGGGCACTATACTTGTTGATCTCTCTTTCCGCCTGGGCGGTCATTTTAGCTGACTGGCCGACCTGTTCGAGCAAGCGAAAATCGTCATAGACATCGCCGAATCGTTCAAAGACTGTTTCTCGCACCAGCTCCATGATTTCCTGTATGTCAGCCGGATCACTGTCGGCTTTGCGGAATTCTGCTATAGCTTTGGCGAGTTCGCTCTCGCCCTGTGGCTCTGCCTTCTTGAGCATCTCAATTGCGGTAGCGATTGCCGCGATCTTTGCGTCAATCTTCGCTGTGATAGCCGAGATGTCTTCGCCTGACTTCTCTGCCCGCTTCTTGCTATTGCCGTAATCTTTCTTTAAGCGGGTGAGCTCACGAGTTGCATCTCTGGTCGCCATACGATTCATCTGTTCGAGAGCCATCAACTTTGGCTCAAGCATACAGAGATCCTCCGCTTTATCGGCGACACTGTCCATAATATCTTCAAACTCTTCTCCTGCGTCCTCACTTCCAGCTAAAGCCTTAATTTTTGCAGACACTGCCTCAACATCGGTAATGAGCTGCAGCCATTCGCTCGGCACGGTGACTTTCTTTTGGACGCGCTTGAGCGTAGACTTCACCCGACCAAGGCATTCCCCGCCCGGCATCATGCCTGGGCCTCCGGGGCCACCCCCGCCAAACGGCATGCCCTTACCACGATTGCCCTCGTCGCCGGAATTTTCATTTCTTTGCATATCTCGAGGGCCCCTCTGACTGTCACTTGGTTGGCCACCACGATGATCACCCTCGAATTGCCGGCCACCCTTACCCTGATCGCGAGAGCCCGATTCGAACATTTTTTGCTGCTGACCTTGCTGCCCTTCCATCCGGCGTGCGGTTTCGCGTTGTGTTTGTTCTCTGGTCATCTGCTCGCGCGTCTGTTGTTCTATTTGACGCTGTCTATCCGCAAATGAGTGGTCGTCACCCCCTGGAGGCATCCCCGGGCGGCCACCTGGTGACGGAGGCGTTTGACCTTGCGGTGGATTGCCTGCTGGGTTACTAGATGGAGGAACAACCACGCCCCCACCGGAAGGCTGTGTTGTTACTGTTGCGCCTGCCGAAGCGCCAACAGCCGTACTTGCATCTTGCGCTTGGGTTATGTTGTAGGTAAAGAGCACAAGAAACAGCACGAGCCCGAAAGGCAATATTTTTTTCATATAATAAATGACATGACTATTAGGTAGCCCCAGTGTACCTTTTAGCGAACATTGCCACAACCTACGTATCCACAAGGCACCGTATGAACAAGCAAGCGGCTTAGAAGAACTTGGACACCGAGTGTCATACTCCAACACACTGGGTATCCATCTTGGTCTGGTTAGACGTCCGACGTCTTAACCCAGCTTCGCCACCGCATTCTGCGGGGCCCCGCCAAAGGCGGTGGCAGACGTCGGACGTCCAACTCCTTTATGCGGCTTTGACGTCGAGAGTGAGTATCCCTTTTTTCGTACCCACAATTACTTCGATGTCGTGCTTGCCGGTGGTCTTGATCGGTTTTTCGACCTGTACGTGCTCCTCGCCAAAGGTGAAGCCCTTGTCGTGTATAACCTTGAGTACGTCCTCTTTTTTGAGTCCTGCGAACAGGTGGCCTTCATCGTTGGCTTTGCGAGCGATTTCGAAAGCAACTTCTTGGGCACGCATGAGCTGCGCCAAAAGCTCCTCCGCATGCGCGGCCTTGCGGTCTACGTCGTCAGTCTTTAACTTTTCCATGCGCTTCACCGTTGCCTCTGTGGCTATTTCCGCCTGCTGCCGGGGCAAGAGTACGTTGCGTGCAAAGCCGTCAGCGACATTCTTTATGTCGTATTTGCGACCAACACCGGAAATGTCTTTGAGGAGAATAATCTTCATGGTTTTTTTTAAAAGCTTTTTGTTTTGGTAGTCTTTGCGATCCGCCTGGCGGAGAAGCAATCCAGGCTATAATAGAGGCATTCTGGATTGCTTCGCAGTAGCTCGCAAAGACGCCCATGTTTAGCTGATGTTTAACCTGGACCCGCCTGTCTGCAGACAGGTATCGACCTGCACCGGGATGACACCACTCAATAGAAGTGGTGTCATTTGCCCTTTATTAGCAATTCAATAGCCCGCTCAAACTGTGGGTCTTTCGCCTTTTTCACATCTTCGGGAGTCATTTTGACTTCGATGTCAGGCTTGAGGCCATCTAGGGAGATAGACCTACCCTTTGGTGTGAGCCAACGCGCGACGGTGACCTTCATCTGGGTATCACTCGTCACGTTGACTAATTCTTGAACAGAGCCTTTGCCAAAGGTACGCTCCCCTACTAATTTTGCAACCCCGTGTTCCTGCAGTGCTCCCGCAAGAATCTCTGAGGCCGAGGCACTCCCCCTATTCACAAGGATTACCATCTTTAGATTTTTGTTAAACACATTGTACCCTTTGCTGTAGTGCCTATTTGGTTCTCTGTTTTTCCCAAAGCTCTCGCTGACCACAATCTTGTCCTTCGGCAAAAACCAACTTGCCATATCGACAGCTGCTTCCAAGTAGCCACCAGGATTTCCGCGCAGGTCCAGGAGTAACGTCTGCGAACCAGAATTCACAAATGTCTGCAGCGCTTCGCGGAAGCGGTCTGCGGATTCCGCAGAAAAGTTATAGAGACGGATGACAAAGACGCCATCTGCTCGCAACCCCGTCTGCTTCACCTTTCCTTTCGGCGTAGCAATCTCACTTTCGAGACTAATGGTCGGGATTTCAATAACCGCACGAGTCACGGGAACTTCTTGCACATCGTCCGCGCCCTCCTGCAAGATGGTTAATTTTACAATAGTGCCTTTTCTCCCTCGGATGAGCCGCACGGCACTATCCACCGGCATATCAGCAGTACTTTTGTCATCAATTTTGAGCACCTTATCACCCGCCATAATACCAGCCTGTTCCGCAGGGGTGCCCTTCAAGGGTGCAATTACCGTGAGGATGCTGTCTCGGATACCAATCTCCATACCAACACCTTCAAAATTGCCCTTGATATCATCAGCAAATGATTTTGCTTCTTCTGGCGGGAAAAACACCGTATAGGGATCGTCGAGCGATTTCAAGAATCCTTGGATCGCACCATACACCCGTTCTTCGTCGGTGGCATTTTTCTTAAAGGTAGAGCTGGCCGTGGTCGTACCATAATTGGCCGCAACATACTTTTCGTTGACCAGATTCCACGCTTTCCAAAACGCTGCGAAATCAACAGTGGCCGGCATACCTTGGTCTTTGTTGAACAGGCTCGTTACCTTATCCACCTCTGGGCGATTTTCATATCCGGCATAGACGCCAATAAAAAAGGAAAGCCCTATGACAATGAGCGCACAAATGATAAAAACTGATTTCTCTCGGTGAAAACGCATACCCGTAGTATGCCAAAATACGTTAAATTTGCAACACAGAATCACGGATGCGCAGGAGCTTTTCGGCAGCTAATTCTTCCACAATTTCTGCGATCACGTGCGTCGTCTCGTGCTGATACCACTGCTGCAACTCTGCAAGTGTCACACGCTTGTTTTTGAGCAGCATTTTCATAATTTGCCCCCGGTAGTAGCGCTTAGAGGTCCGAAATGGCTTGGGCGATTTCGCCTTCGCTTTAATGCCTGTAGATCGGCTGGTGAGCACGAGCGCCCCGTAGTCCATAAGCGCATTGTGCCATTCTCGTGATCTTCCCCGAGGAAGGCACGCCTCGGCAATCTGCTCCAACTGGAGCAATGGCGTGTCATGCTCAAGGCCGAGCTCATGCAGCAAGATCCGCCGAATATTGGTATCGACACACACCACATCTCTGTCCCAGGCAAAGATCTGCACCGCCCGCCGCGTATACGGCCCCATGCCCGGTAGCGTTGCTAGCTCCACCTCTTGCCGCGGCAGCTTCCCCTCATATTCCCGCGTCACTACCTGCGCCAGCTGCTGCAATCGCAACGCGCGACTGTTGTAGCCGAGGCCTGACCAGAGCGTAAGGAGCGTGCGCTTTCGCGCCCGCGCAAGCGACGCAAACGTGGGAAACTTCTTAAGAAATGCTGCGTACTTTGGCACTACGCGACTCACCTGTGTCTGCTGCAGCATGACCTCCGCCACCAGAATTGTGTACGGATCCCTCGTCTTCCGCCACGGCAAGTCCCGCCCGTTTATTTTATACCACGCAAGAATCCTCTCTTGCATTCCCTTTACTTTTTTCTTAGATGGTAGCTGCATAGTGGATGAAAGTAAGAGCGAAAGCACGCCGCGAAAATGGGCTACAGACCGCGACGGTGTGAGGATGCGAGCAGTGCAGAACGGCGAGTGAACGCAGCAGTTCTGAGTCGAAGCGCGACGGCGCGAGACGGGGTCGAGGAATTCGCCAGTAGGCGAATATCCGTGACCAGCATCCGCAAGGCCGGAGCGTGACGACGCGAGGTAGGGCGGAAAGATTTTTCACAAGAAAAATACTTTTGGCAGTCAGAGGCAACTTTTCACCAGAAAAGTATGGCGGACCATTTTCGCGGCATGCTTGAGCGGTACTCATCCACTTTGCTGTACCTCGCCCTCACGTTATACTTACCGCATGATTACCTCACATGTGAGCGGAGCAGTAACGTGGATTGATCTCGAGTCGCCGACCAAAGAAGAGCTCGCATGGCTTGGAGAGCAGTATATGCTCCACCCCGTCGTACTCGAAGACCTCGCCACGCCCACCATCCGCGCCCGCGCAGATATGTATGAGGAGTACCTCTACGCAGTCTTCCACTTTCCTACCCTCTCCGCAAGCGAAGTCATGCATACCACCATGGATGATGAGATCGACTTCATCATTGGTGACAAGCTGCTCATTACCGCACACTACAAGACGATTGAGCCGCTCTACCGCGTTCTTAAAGTTTTTGAGACGCAGGGCATCCTCAAGCGCGAGAACCATGAGACACACGCCGGCCACCTCTTCCTGCACGTCATGCAAGAAATGTATCTCTCCCTCGAAGCCCAGCTGGAGCATATCGGCGACCACCTGAAGCAGATTGAGAGCGGTGTCTTTGCGGAGGAAGAAAAGAAAATGGTAGACGAGATTTCGAAAATAAATCGCATTCTCATCAACTTCCGCCGTTCCTTTGAAAGCCAAGACCAACTCCTCACTTCATTCACTTCTGCCGCCAAGCAGTTCTGGGGAGAATCGTTTAGCTACCATGTCGCCGCCCTTTTGAGCTCCTACCACAAGGTGATAAGTGTGCTCACGAACTACAAAGAAGTGCTCGTAGACCTGCGCGAGACGAACGATTCGCGCCTGTCGACCAAGATGAATAGCTCTATCCAATCATTATCGATGATGGCCTTTGTCACCTTTCCCCTGGCCATCATTGTGGCACTCTTTAATATGCCGAGTGCCGCCAACCCCCTCCATGGCCACCCCTATGATTTTTGGATTCTCTTGTGTATCATGGCGGCAGCATTGCTCCTCATGCTCGCCTACTTCAAACACAAGAAATGGATTTAAAGTCGCTCCTCATAGATTCCTTCCGGTAATCTCTTTCTCCTTACAGGAGCGGTACACCTTGTGGATCGAGTACGATCACGCAAGGTCTAGCGAAGCTGCGCACTGCTCGCTTCTCACCCGCCGTCGCGGTCCGAACGTCCCCGTCAGGAACTATGAGTCGCTTAGCCTAGAACCCCGATGGAATTAAAACTTTTCAACACACTTTCCCGAGAAAAAGAGAGGTTTCAGCCTGCTGCGGGCAACCTGGTACGCATGTATGCGTGTGGCCTTACCGTATACGGACGCGCCCACATCGGCAATCTGCGAACGTATATCTTTAATGACATTTTGAACCGAACCCTCCGCTACAACGGCTATGAACTCGACTACGTGCAAAATATTACCGACGTGGGCCACCTGGTCGGTGACGAGAACGACGGCGAAGACAAGATGGAAGTGGGCGCGAGAGAGTACGGGAAGAGCATGTGGCAGATTGCAGACGAGTTTATCGCACTCTACAAAACAGATTGTGAGAAGTTGCATATCCTCCCACCCAAATTTGTACGTGCAACCGAGCACATCAAGGAACAGATCGGCATGATCCAAACCATGGAGGCCAAGGGGTTCACCTATCCCACTTCGGACGGCATCTACTTTGATTCTGCAAAGCTACCTGACTACGGGAAGCTTGCACGGCTCGACGTCAGTGGACTTCGCGAGGGCGCACGCGTACAAAAAAATCCGGAGCGTCGCAACCTGACCGACTTTGTACTCTGGAAATTCTCACCCGAGGGCAAGCAGCGCGAAATGGAGTGGGAGTCCCCCTGGGGCACCGGCTCCCCCGGATGGCACATTGAATGTTCGGCCATGAGTACCAGCTACCTTGGAACAACTATCGATATTCATACCGGTGGTATTGACCATATCCCCGTGCACCACACGAACGAAATTGCACAGAACGAAGCAACGTTTGGTACCGACGTTGTTCGCTTCTGGCTGCACGGCGAGTTCATCACCGTTGACGGCAAGAAGATGTCGAAGTCGCTCAAAAACGTCTACTCGCTCGCCGACATTGAGGCCAAGGGATTCTCCCCACTCGACTATCGCTTCTTTGTCTTCTCCGCCCACTATCGTTCCCAGCTCAACTTTACCTGGGACGCACTCAGAAATGCGGCTCTCGGTTATGGACGTATCCGAGACAAAATGAAAGAGTTTGCAGCACATACGTCCAGCAACGCTACTTTTGATGCAACCTGGGAACAAAAATTTCACACAGCTGTAAATGACGACCTCAATCTTCCCCAAGCCATTGCGGTCCTTTGGGAAATGCTTCGTGACGAGGAACTACCACCTGCCACCAAACTCGCAACCGCACTCCATTTTGATTCCGTCCTTGGCCTCGGACTAGCCGAAACACTGCAGGAAGAGAGTACTCCCCTACCGACAGCCATACAAAGGCTCCTGGAAGCACGTGAGACAGCCCGCCGGAGTAAGGATTGGACAGAAGCCGACCGCTTGCGAGTAGAAATTGAAGATAACGGATACTACGTGAAGGATACTGAAGCAGGCTCCATTGTCAGTAAAAGATAGTGCGTCTATTTGGAGTTTTGCCCGCCCGACTGAACGCCCCAGTCGTTCGGGCGGGTGATTTGTGTTTTGTTCCTTGCGGTATCCCCATGTTATCTACACAACTGGACACTAGGTCCTGTGGGGCACTGCTGATAGAATAGACCCCTATGGAAACAGCTACTAAGTCCCCCTTCATCACCGGCGTGCGCTTGCCGCCGCAAAATCTGGACGCAGAACGGGCACTCCTCGGCTCGGTGATGCTCCAGCCCACAGTAATGGTGGAGATTCAGGAGCACTTGACCGCCGACGACTTCTACCCCGAAAAGCACAAGACAATTTACAAGGCCATGCTCGAGCTTGCAAGCAAGGGCGACCCCATTGATTTGGTGTCTGTTTCTGCGAAGCTGAAAGAGAAAAACCAGATTCCCCAAATTGGCGGCTCGAGTTACTTGACGGAACTCTTGCAAGTGGTCCCCTCGGCAGCAAATGCGCTCTACTACTCAGAAATAGTGCGCAAGAAGAGTGTTCTCCGTAATTTGATTGAATCCGCCGAGCACATCTCGCAGTTGGGCTACGGCGAAGACAGCGATGTCGAGACGGTGCTCGACAAAGCACAGAAGAGAATTTTTGATATCAGCATGAGCAGTAGTCACCGCAAAAGCTTCGTACCCATCAAAGATACGCTCGCCGAAGCGTGGGAGCGACTCGATAAGTTGCACAACTCCAAAGAAGAGATCCGTGGCATACCGACCGGCTTTGCCGACATCGACATCAAGCTTGCGGGCCTGCAGAAGTCAGATCTCATCATTTTGGCGGCGCGGCCCTCCATGGGCAAGACATCGCTCGCCCTCGATATTGCGCGCCAAGCTGCTTGTAACCACAATGTGCCGGTACTGATTTTTTCTCTCGAGATGAGCTCGGGGCAACTAACCGATCGTATGCTTGCCACCCAGTCCCGCGTGGATGCGTGGAAATTGCGTACCGGTAAAATTGCAAACGATGCTGAGTTCAATCGTATCCAAGAAGGGCTCGGGACACTCAATAAAGCACCACTCTTCATCGACGACGAGTCCTCAAACAGTATCGCGCGCATGCGCAGTGTGGCTCGCCGCCTCAAAGCAGAACACGGACTCGGACTCATTATTGTCGACTACTTGCAACTCATGGTGACCGCGAAACAGTACGACTCGCTCGTGCACCAAGTCACTGACCTTTCGCGCTCCCTCAAAGGTCTCGCTCGCGATTTGGATGTGCCCGTACTCGCTCTCTCGCAGCTCAATCGTTCTGTAGAGCAGCGCGGAGGCGAGCCGCGCCTCTCCGACCTGCGCGACTCTGGTTCCATCGAGCAAGATGCCGACGTCGTGCTCTTCATCCACCGTGAAGACAAGTACGACAAGAGCTCTTCTCGCCCCGGGGTAGCGAAAATCATCATCGCTAAACACCGCAATGGCCCGACCGGTGAAGTCGACCTCTTCTTCGACGAGAAGCATGTAAGCTTTGTCGCTATGGACAAGCAGCACACGGAGTCCGAATTTGGGGCATTTTAGAGTCGCTCGTGTGTGCTGCGCAAAAGGTACGCCATACTTTTCTACTGAAAAGTTGCCTCTGACTCCCGGCCGTCGCCGGTCGTAGCCCTTTCGCACAGCACACACTCGCTTAGCCTGATACCTTTTCGAATTACTATCTGCCAGATATACTTTCCCCATGTCATCGATTATCGACCAATTGAGCGAATCCTTCCGTCACTTCCCTGGCATTGGGCCGAGGCAAGCGCGACGCTTTGTGTACCACTTGTTGCAGCAAGATACGGCGGCCCTGGCTTCCCTCTCCCAAAATATACTGAAACTCCGAAAAGAGATCCACCGCTGCACACGCTGCTACCGCTTTTATAGCCCAAGCGAAAACTACCAGGAGCAGTGCGACCACTGCCGAGACACGAACCGTGACGCCAGCATGCTCATGGTGGTCGCCAAAGACACCGACCTGGACGCCATGCATAAGTCGCACGCCTACGATGGGTACTACTTTGTGCTGGGTGGCCTCCTTGCACTCACCGACAAGACAGCAGACAACTCACTCCGCACCGAGCAATTACTGAAACGAGTGCAGGCAGAAACGGAAGCGGGTACACTCAAGGAGATCATACTCGCTCTCTCTGCGAGTACGGAAGGCGACCACACCACAGAACATATCGAGTCACTACTCTTGCCGCTCGTAGAACAACACCACTTAAAAGTATCTCGCCTCGGCCGCGGCCTCTCGACAGGCACCGAACTCGAATATTCCGATGCGGATACGATTATGAATGCACTCAAGAACAGAAGCTAAAAGACACAAAACTCAAATAAACCCCTAAACGTACAAACCACAAACGAATCCGTCTGTGGTTTGTTTTTTTATGTTTTGTTTGGTGTTTGTGCAGTTTCTGTTTTGTGCTTTAGGCACCGATTGATTCAATTTTGACCTTCGAGAACGGCTGACGGTGGCCATTGCTCTTGCGGTAGCGCGACTTGGCTTTGTATTTTAAAACTTCAATTTTTTTGTGACGGCCGTTCTCGACGAGCGTTGCGTGGACGGTGAGGCCAACCGTCGGTGTGCCTACCTTGGTGTCGTTTTCGTCGATGGCCAAAAGCACCTGATCAAAGGTGATGGTGTCCCCCGCCTTCATCTCTTCGGAGCCTGGGAGCTTTTCTACCATAAGCATCTCCCCTGGTTGCACCAAGTATTGCTTGCCCCCGGTAGCAATAACAGCGAATTTCATAGTTCGTATAAATTACCATAAACTGACTCCAAAAGCAACTGTTTGTTGAGTAACTGCTCACACCTATATCCACTTCCCTGTGTCATCCCGTTGTAGAACGGCCTGCCCGAATGAACGAATTCATTCGTTCGGGCGGGGATCCAGGTTCAATTCGGGCCTGGATCCCGGCCTCCGCCGGGAGGACATGCGGGGGGTGTGTGAGAGCAGTTACTTTGTTGACTAAAAGGTGTCCGTAGTCTAGGCTCTTGTAGGGGAATTACGAAAGGAGCTACTGGTGAGGTATAACCGCTTAATGGTCATCCTCTGGTGTCTGCCACTACTCTCGGAAGACCAAGCACAGGCCCTCTATCGAAAGCTGATGGACGCTCTGATCAAGAGCGATCTCGGCATCAAGGACGAGAAGAAGATCACTATTCTCTTCCCTGTCGATCAGATGAAGAAGGGTCTTGGCAAAGACATCGTCATCAAGATCGACGAGTTGACACCACACCGCAGCCGCGGACCATCAGCCCGCGTGGGTGCGCCGGCATGCTGGGACAGCTCGTCAAGAACGAGTTCCCGGATGCCCTGGTTACCGCTTCCTTCCCAGCCTATGGCGAAAACCTAGGATTCTGGGTCTCGGAGGACTGAGGTTGGCCACCCAGCCACGACGAACGCTACGCCTACTGGCAGCCAGTCGTGGCCTTCGTTGTTTCTGAATTTTTTTGACGAAGGCGCCCGTTTCATTTCAAAAATAATAATGCTACTATAATAAGCCAATTGGTGGCCCTATCGTCTATCGGTTAGGACACAGCCTTCTCAAGGCTGGAAGCGCGGTTCGATTCCGCGTAGGGTCAGATTCTGAACTTCAGTCGGGGTGAGTGAAAATTGGCCGTCGACCTAAATTACCTCGTAACAAGTAGCGCAAATTTATGAAAATTTTTCGAGTCATTGTTCCAGTCGCAGACATCGAAGCCGCCGCTAAGTTCTACGGTAAACTCTTTAACGTACACGGAGAGCTAGTTTCGCCAGGACGACACTACTTTGACTGCGAAGGTGTAATTCTAGCCTGTTATGATCCACGAGCCGATGGGGATGGTTTTGATGCCACACCAAATCCTGACCACATTTACCTTTCTACCGACAATCTCGAAGGTGTTTACGAGAAGGTAAAGGCTTGTGACGCACAAAATGTCTCCACAGTAGAAACCCAACCGTGGGGAGAACGATCCTTCTACTGTAAAGACCCCTTTGGCAACCCGCTCTGTTTTGTTGATAGTAAAACTTTATTTCTAGGGGCTCAAAAATAATGATTTCAAACTATACAGTTAGTTTCGATGTTTTTTGCGGTACAGCATATTTATGAAAAATGACAAATCCCAAAGTGAAATCATCATCTACCAATCCGCCGACGGAACGACGGGCATTGAAGTACGCGTCGAAAATGAAACCGTATGGCTCCCACAAGCGAAAATAGTAGAACTGTTTGCCTCAAGCAAGGCGAATGTTAGCGAACATATAAAACATATTTTTGACGAGGGGGAATTGCACCGTGATGCAGTTGTTCGGAATTTCCGAACAACTGCCGCGGACGGAAGAAACTACGATGTTGAGCACTATAATTTGGACATGATTATCTCGCTCGGCTATCGAATAAAGTCATCTGTAGCTACACGTTTCCGCATCTGGGCCACGGCACGACTGCGCGAGTACATTGTTAAAGGTTTTACCATGAATGACAATCTGCTTAAGGAAAGCGGCGGCGGTACATATTGGCACGAGCTTCTTGATCGTATTCGTGACATTCGCAGTAGCGAGAAGGCGCTCTATCGCCAGGTACTCGACCTGTACGCCACAAGCGTTGATTACGATCCGAAAGATCAAAAATCAATTACGTTTTTCAAAACGGTGCAAAACAAATTGCACTATGCCACCAACCAGCAAACCGCCGCTGAACTCGTGTATGCCCGCGCGGACGCAGATAAAGATTTCATGGGGCTGACCACCTTTGTCGATTCCCTGCCAACGAGGACAGAGGTGTTCACCGCAAAGAATTACCTTACGGAGGAAGAGCTTTTTCGATTAAATCGTTTGGTGTCCGCCTTTTTTGATCTAGCCGAAATTAAAGCGCAAGAGCATGTGCCGATGTACATGAAAGCTTGGGTAGCGGAATTGGATGCGTTTGCCGGAATGTATGGCAAGGGTGTGTTGCATGATGCGGGCAAGGTGAGTCACGAGAAAGCCGCTCTAAAAGCCGAGCAAGAGTACCGAAAGTATCAGGTTAAGACGCTCTCACCAGTTGAAAAGTCGTATTTGGATACGATCAAGGCTGTCCAGAGAAAGGTGGAGAAAAAAGTGAAAGACAAAAAATCAAAATAAGGTTTATGAAGTTTGTGCAAGAAAAGAAATCAATCACCAACGATCAAGTAGAAAAACTTTTGCATGTGTCTGACGCCACGGCAACACGATATCTTGCTCAGCTTGTGAAAGACGGAAAACTGAAGCGAATCGGCAAAGATGGTTCGTCTCGCTATGAGTTAGCGGTAAGCTGAATAGTAAAAGGGGCCGACGCTGGCTGCGCCGACCCCCTTGAGTTTTCGGTGCGGCAGAACACCGCACCATCGCTGAGTTCCATCACTTCCTTGTATGCTGACTCCTGGTCGCGTCGGGGTCGTCCCTCGATGATGCCACAATGCATGGCGCATACCTTGCCGCCTGGCTTGAGGACGCGAAAGCATTGTGGCAAGTCAACGACGTAGTTGTGCACGGCGACCACTGCGTCAAACATGCCATCTTTGAAGGGCAGATGCAGGTTGTCGCCATGAACGTAGTCAGTCATCGGTTGCCTTGAGCGCGTGAGCCACGCGAAGCATCGCTCGAACCTACGGGAGTCATCGCAGGCTCCTGGTTGCAGGTCGAGAGCCACGACATGCCCCTCAAGACCGAGCACCTCTTTCCATTGGTAATGGCGAGGCGCAGCTCCCGCTCCCAAGAGGAGGACTCTCTGGCCCGCCTTCAGATCGAGGGCCTTGGCCGCCCGATGGTAACGTCGGGAGGCACCGATCAAAGTTCCGTAGAGGGGCCAGAAAAACCGAAAGTAGAGATTCCCAAAGGTGCGATCGAGAAACCACATGCACCAGCGATAGGATTGGATGCCGCCTGTGAGCGTGCTGCTCTCAAATCTCATCGAGCCGTCACAGAGGAAAGGTGAGGGTCGGTCGTTGGTGAAAACGATGCTACGCTTGAGAGTACAGAAGAAATACCTGTACTTCTGACGCAGTTCGGTCAAGCGCGGCTGATTCCAAGTGTCGGCAAGCATGAGCCAACACCAGTAGCGCAGCTGCGCTTGCATCATGATCTGAGGAAGTGCGAACCACCCGAAGACCATGACGCTAGTCATCACTGCTGCTCCTGTCGCCGTCGCGTCATCCGTGTAGATACCATCGTATGACTCGATGACACAGAGGATCCACATTGGGTACAGCATGAGGTTCAGGAGCGAGCGCACGGCGGCAACTACAAAGCCCTTGTTCTCGATGGCGCAGGTGTAGTCGTATTCTTCTCTTAGGCCGAGATCCTTCACTGTGACCTCTCGCTCACCGTAATCCTCCTTCTTCTCGGAGCCGCGAATGATCTTCACCATGCTGTAGAGCATGACGGCGGTTGCGTGAAGGGCGAGGAGGGTGAAATATGGTGATATGGCCGCGTTCTGTTGCTGCATAGTGACCTCCCGGTCAATGTCGTGGGCGTTTTAGTTCTTTAGAATTGTCAGATTAGGAAGTGTCGAAGAGGACCGACTTCTGCAACATGCCACCACATCCTTTGGTTGCTCGAGTGTGTGCACGCGGATACCGTAGATGTGCACCTCGAGCGAAGAACGGTATCCGGAAATAGACTACTCTTGTGATGAAAGGTAAGCAAGTATCGGTCTGTTAAAGAAATTGAAAACGAAGAAACCCGACCCATGAGGAGGCGGTGGCTGTGCTCTGCACAGGCCGAGTTCCTTCTTGTATTGGATCGGGTTGTTTTAGCTTGTCGCTCCTTTTTGGCGGGAAGACCTCAGTTAGGCGGCAGGCCTCCTACGGCTGGGGTCCGTGTTCCCGTTCTCGCTTCTGGAGGATGAAGACGCGATACTCGGTGATGAGCTGCGAGAGCTTGTAGATCACGGGCCTCATTCCCTGGAGATCCCTCTCACAGTCCCTGATGAGGCCTCTATTTGCTGCCTCGGCCTCGGGGCTGGTCTTGGCTAGACCCTCGTAGCTGGTGATCGCCTGCTCGACCTTGTTGAACTGCTCGACGATTACGTCCGTCGCACGGATGAGCTGATCGTCGAACAGGTCGAACAGGGTCCTTCCGCCCTCCACGAACCCAACTCCACGCAGCGCACTCATCATGCCGGGTTCGTTAGGATCGAGCCCGAGCTTCTTGGCGCGCTCGAGAGCCTTCTTCTTCTGGTCGGAATAGTACCGCGGATCGTCCTTGATCACGATGTTGACCTCCTTTTTTGGTCATTTGATTGGTCTAAATGAGAGCGGAGCATTCGTGGCAGAACCGTCCACGATCCTTCGACGCATCCTCCAGTTGCTCCAGATCATGATGGGGATTGTGACGAGTGCGACGCCGCCACTGAACATGAAGTCGTGCGACATCACATACGTGCCCGAGATCGCGCCAGCGAGGATTCCCAGAACCATACCCGATCTGCTGGCCCTCGCGTTCGCATTCGCGGTTCTCGCATAGAGCTCACCGCAGATGCTCGCCATCATGATTGCCCCGAAGATGGGGATCAGGCTGGCGATAGACGTACCAACGAAGAATAGTAGAAAACTCCCGAAACTCAGGAGCAGCATGCGACCGAGCGGCCGTGGCAGATTCATAATCTCCTCACCTCTTACATTTACCGTTGGCGTTAATGCCATGTAGCGATCAAGTGACTAGCAGGTAATCCCCTCATCGCTACATAGCAGAGCATTTCAAGTAACAGAATCTATCTTTTATTATACCCCCAAACTCTAGACAAGTCAAATATTTCGTGGCTTAAACACTAGCTTCAACGGCTCAATCTGGCTCAGATCACGAAGCGATCTGAGCCGTCGTCTCTCCGCAAGTCAAGAACGATTGACCCGACCCTCGGCTCAATCGGTGGGAAATGAGCCGTGCAACGGCTCATGCACCCTGCACCCACCCACCTCGTACTTCACGGGGAGGGCTCCCAGATCAGTATGGGCGAAGCCCATACTGATCTGGGCCCCGCTCTGCGCGCACGGGAGGGTGGTGCAAGCAGAGAAAGAAACTAGTCAGGCCTCCGCTGAGGAAGAGGTTTGGGGAGGGAATCAGCGGAGGCCTGTCCGCATGTACATCTGCGCCAAAGCGCAGATGGGTGAATTGGAGCGTCCCCCGCCTCCCACGGATACGCCCTGAGCAGCAAGCCGAGTGGACGCTAGATATACCACCGAGTTTGTAGTACGATGAACTCGATTTGCTGTGAGGGGCGTATCCGTGGGTCCGCATCGCCGCCACATTGCCTTTTTCCACAGCCGGCCCCCAGCCCCACCGCACAAAAAAACAAAATCAGGGAAAGGCTTTGTGGCGGCGTGCGGGGCGACCGGAGGGAGCAGGCGGGGGCGCACCATGGGGTAGAGCGTAGAGAGAAGAGACAAGTTACTACTACACTCCCGCGCGGGCGTTAGTAGTTTGATTCAAAATAAGTTCGAGTGAAGGATAGTATATCTTCAGATTTTAGAACATCGCCGTTTTTTGCCGCCGCGCGCTGGCGCGCGAGAGTGAGGTGGGGGTGGGGCTCCAATGAAGAAGACCTTTTCACCTACACATAGCCTTCTTCTTTGGAGCTGGGTAGAGACGAAAGCTATTTTCGAAAATCCTTATTCTCTTGTATGGATTTCAAAAAAACCTCACCCCACTTTTTCTGCTCCGGCACGACTTTGGCTAATTTCCATATCTCCTCAAACTGCATACGCATAAGATTAGCAAAATCGCGACTATAGACAATAAAACCGAACGACTCCTTCGTTGAGGAAACAAAGGCTACCTTCTCTCCATATACCGAATAGCCCATGCTCCAGTTCATGTGTGAAGGCGTAATCCGCAGATCGCGCAGATGACCCTTCCCGACACCCATAAACGGGTAGCGCGAGAATTGCACCATTTTGTCTTTCGGCTGAATTGCACGCAGTCGAATCTTCCGCCGGATTCGCCTGCGATGGAAACTTTCGAGGAACTCGCTACCGAGCGCCTCAACCATGTCTGAAAATGGCCACATGGTAAGTACGTCAGTACCCTCATGCCACAAGATGTCGTTTAACATACGTTGGACATTGGCAACGCCGAGAAAATGACGTGTTCGCGGTTCTGCATCTGCCGTGCCCCCATAGAGCTTGGGGAGCACAGTATGGAGCTTCTGTTTTGCAGTTTGCAGGCTGGTCAGTTTTTCCTCAAGTAATCGGCTGATGGCAGTCTCGTCAGTCGGACAGTACACTGTTTGACCATCTTGATCCTGATCAAAAACTAAACCGAACTGCGAGAGCCGTTTCAGCTTGTCGTACACCGACGTACGAGGAATATGCAGCTGCTCCGCCAATCGACGAGCAGAGGATCTCCCAAGGGCAACAAGTTGCGAATACGTCTCTACCTCGCCTTTCGACAAGCCAACTTCTTCAAGAATTTTCTGCAACATTGTTGCAATACTACACTTGTTGTCGAGATTCGACAACAGGATGACAACATGCAAAGGGATAAGTAAAATGAACAAAAAACCCATGACAAACATTTCAAAAAATCTTGCGTGGTTAATTGCTATCGTTTTGGTAATTAGCGGTCTTATCTTCTGGCAACATAAAGAGCCGAAGGAACTTCCAATAGTTAGATTGGGACTTCAAACTGCCCCAGCAATCGGTCTGGTGAAAGTCGCCGTTGATAAGAACTTTTTTACAGATGAAGGCGTACGGGTTGAGGTGAAAGAATTTACTGGTGGCAAGCTTGCTTTGCAAGCACTTATCGGTGGCTCCTTGGACTTGGTGACGCCATCTGAATTTCCCGTCACTTTAGCTACCTTGAGTGGCGAAAAGCTTTCTATCCTGACCGAAGTCAACGAAACGGTGGGTGGCTTCCCGATGATTTTAAGAAAAGAGGGAGAGGTTTTTGAGCCACAAACGTATTTCGCAAAGAAAAGAAAAATCGCCACGTCTGTTGGTGCTGGGCCTGAATTCTTTACTGTAGATTTCTTCAAAAAATACAACATCAAACCATCGCAGTATGAAATCGTGAGTATGCAGCCACAAGATATGCCCATCGCTCTTGCGAATGGCAGCGTGGACGGCATCGCCATATACCAACCGTTTGTTCATTTTGCGCTCCAGCAGACAGGTGAAGACAAAGTTTTCAGCATTAAGAGCGACAATTTGTATTCTGAAACCATCATTCTCGTTGGAAAAACTGAGTGGGTTTCGCAAAATGAGAAAACTGCTGAAAAGTTTTTACGAGCACTAAAGAAATCTGAGGGCTTTATCAAGAACAACCCCGAAGAAGCGATGGCGATTGTTTCGTCGTTCACGAAACTGGACAAGGAGACCCTGCGGAGCGTTTGGCCTACTTTTACCCTACAACTCGGTTTAGACAAAAAGTTAGTAGCGACCATGGAGAGGCAGGCACGGTGGGCGAAAGATAGCGGGAAGGTGAAGCCAGAAACTCCTACGCTCAATTTCCGTGACATCATTTTTGACGCACCGCTCGAGAAAGTTGCTCCTTCTGCGATCGAACTATGATTCCCCATGAAAAGATTTTTATGGTTTATCATTCCCATTATCCTTACGGTCGTACTGTGGGAGGTAGTCTCTCGTGGCGGTTTTGTTAGTCTGGCACTCTTCCCTCCGCCTTCTAAGGTGGCCGCGGCGCTTTGGGAGATGGTCACGGCAGGAACTTTATTTTACGATACTCGTGATAGTTTAGGGCGACTTCTCGCAGGATTACTTATCGGCTCGGCTGTTGGCATACTTATGGGGCTGCTAACCGGACGAATGAAATCTTTTGCCAACGTACTTTCACCAGTCATTCAGATTTTGCGCCCACTACCACCAGTTGCGATTATCCCACTTGTTATTGTTTGGTTTGGTATCGATGACGGTGCAAAAGTGTTCTCCATCGCTTTTGCGGTTTTCTTTCCTGTTTGGATAAACACATATATTGGAGCAAGACAGATACCCCAAGCTTTTTTGTGGAGCGCACAATTGCTTACCTCTTCGTCAGTAAAAACTTTTCGCGATGTGGTATTTCCCGCAGCTTTACCGTTTGTCATTGCCGGAATCCGCAACGCAATCGCCATCGCCTTTATCATGGTCTTCGTCTCGGAATTGGCCGGAGCATCAAGCGGCCTGGGATACCGTATATCTATTACCCACTTAGCATATCGCATAGATGAAATGATGGCCGCGCTCTTTGTACTCGCCGCATTAGGCGCACTCGTGGACCAGTTGTTTGTACTGGGAACACGTAAAGTATTCCCATGGATTAAACTTTCTTCAACATGAGTCATATTTCCGTAAACAACGTGTCGGTCCACTACGATAGCTATTGCGTCCTCAAAGGTATTGCTTTTGAAGCGAGCAAGGGCGAGTTCGTGGCTATTATCGGAAAGTCTGGCAGTGGCAAGACAACTTTTCTCCATGCACTTGCTCGCTTCATTCCATTTGCAGGCGATATCTGCGCACCCAAGAACATTGGCATGGTTTTCCAACACTATGCAGTTTTTCCATGGTTAACTGCGTCCGAGAATATCGCCTTTGGCTTGGGCTATAAAACAGAGAATGAACGCGCGCAAATTGTACGAGAACATTTGAGTCTCGCCGAGCTTGAAGAGAAAAAAGACAAATATCCTGCCGAGCTTTCCGGTGGACAAGTTCAGCGTATCGCCCTTGCTCGCTCTCTGGCCCACAATCCCGAAGTCTTACTCATGGACGAGCCGTATGGCGCACTCGACGCCTACACGCGGGACAAAATGCAGCAGTGGTTATTGGATGTGTGGGCGACACACAAGAAAACCGTTATCTTTGTAACGCATAACATCGAAGAGGCGCTTTTCCTAGCTGATCGAGTTTTGATTTTGAATCATCATAAATTTACAAAAGAGTTTACGGTGCCGTTTGCCAGACCTCGGCGCGAGGAGATAAAATTCACCCCAGAGTTTAATCAATTACGAAAAGTAATTTTTGAAGGGATAAACGGTTGAAAATTATTAAGCCCCGACATCATGTGATGTCGGGGCTCTCCCTTCTCGTCAGCGCGTGGGAGGATTGCGCTGAATGAACTACTTATCCAATAGAACAGCTGTGGCGATTTTCTTGGGTCTGACGCTATGATCTATTGAATTTTGTGCCGTGCGATTGAGTCGCCGAGAGCAGGGTTGATCATGCCGAGGTAACCGGTGTTGTAGACGAGCAGCACCGTACCCTTGCGCACCAGCAAAGTGCCGAGGAACTCAACTCTCATCCTCGCGGTCGAGACTGTGGCACAGCATGGGTCACCGTAGCCCATCGCGAGCAGTGTGTGCCCAACGTACCGCAGCCACTTGTCTTGGTCTGCTGCAAGGAAGTGCAGCAGGTCGAGGTTTGAGACCGGGAGGACATGCAAGATGTTGAGCAGTCCCTGGAGCTTTCCTCTCTCGCTGTCGATGTCCACCCGGAGGAGCTGGTAGCCGCCACTGAAACCTAACCACAATGGATCCCAGACGCGTGGCCGCCTGATGCTCTCGAAGTTTACCAGCTCCTGCTCGAGGAATTGCCGATACCCGCCGTCGAGGGGCAACCTGATTCTGCAGTCCTCGAGGATCCTGGCGATACCCTGCGATCGGTGCACTGCGGGGACTTCGTGCACGGTTACATCTAGGTAGAGATGTTTGCACATGAGAAGGGCCGCGACCTTCCTTCGAATCTCGTCCGAAGCGGTGACATCTTCCTCATAGAGTTGCTCAAGCAACTCGTCCGTACCGCCCATATCTTCGACGGCTTCGGAAAGCTTGCGGATGAGCTTCTCTTGGATACCGGCTGCACCGCGCAGATCTCTGCCTGGTTTTGTCATAGGAACCTCCGTGGCCTACCGTGTGCCGTACGTTCGACGACTCCGGCCTACCACTGATCTAACCACCTACACCCTACAATGAATATCGCCGTCATGCAATGGCAAGACAGGTAACTGCTCACAAGACTGAGTAAGTGTCTTTGCGAGGTAATCCGAAGCAATCTAGGTTTTTTGGTGTAATGCACTGGATTGCTTCGGATTACCTCGCAATGACGGGGTGATGTATGTGCTGCTAAT